>Ga0315289_10000139_pt1 | contig 115661 bp, 114 predicted proteins | sample YL17G11_40_MG_FD_203452 | JGI IMG/M metagenome (GOLD analysis project Ga0315289, IMG submission 203452) | Sediment microbial communities from Yellowstone Lake, YNP, Wyoming, USA - YL17G11_40 | ecosystem: Environmental > Aquatic > Freshwater > Lake > Sediment | place: USA: Wyoming | collected... | reverse complement strand
GGTGGCTTGTTTTTGGCAATAGTTTTATTGTCAAAAGAAAAATGGATGGGCTGGGGAGATGTTAAAATTGCGGTTTTGATAGGACTATTATTGGGGCCGCAGAAAACATTATTAGCTTTGTTTTTGGCGTTTTTAAGCGGAGCAATTGTTTCCATTGTGCTTATTGTTCTGAAAAAGAAAAAAATAAAATCAGAACTGCCCTTTGGCCCATTTTTGGTTTCAGCCACATTTATCTCCATATTTTGGGGCTATATTATATTAAACTGGTATTTGAATTTATTTTTATGACACAAAGAACAAAAAATAGAAAGGGATTCACGTTAATAGAGATGTTGGTAATTATGGCTATTATCAGTATAATTTCCGGTTCTTTGATTGTTAACTGGCGGAAAAATGAAAAAAAATACGAGGTTCAATACACGGCCCAAGCAATAGTTCAAAATTTGAGAAAAGCCCAGGATATTGCGCTCTCGGGGAAAAAATATCCCGGAGAAGCTGTGCCTTCTGCTTACGGAATATATTTTAATATCAACAGCAAAAATTCCTATCTCGTATTCGGGGACAAAAACGGAAACAACACTTATCAAGGGGGCGATATTTTAGTGGAAACGATTTTACTGGATCCCGGCATTGAAATTTATTCGCTTTCCGCTTCTCCTTTAAATATAGTTTTTTCCATTCCGGATGGATTTGCCATCATCGCTCCTTCGGCACCAGCGACAATTGCAATCAGAAAAACCGGATACACCTGCCCGTCTAATTTTTGTAAAAGCATAATTATTAAGAATACCGGAGAAATAAGTATTCAATGAAAAGGGGATTTACATTAATGGAAGTGCTCATTTCCGTGGCAGTGATTATAACTGTTTTGGTTGGAGTTTTGTCTTTGGCAACGGCCAGCGTTTCCAGCATTAGAATTAACCGCTCAAAGATTATAGCTGACGGCCTTGCCGAAGAGGGATTGGAGCTCGTAAAGAACATCAGAGAAAATAATTGGCTCAATTACAAAAGGAAGGCCGATAATTGGCGCGATGGTTTGTCTTCTGGCGATTATCGTGTTCAGTATAATTTGGAAAATTTGCTTTCCTACAGCGTCTTGCCTCTAAAAATTGACAGCAATGGATTTTATCAATATGACAATGGAGCCGATACGTTGTTTTACAGAAAAATAACCATTCAGCATATTGATGATTATCAAATCAGGGTAATTGCCCAGATAACTTGGCAAGAAGGAGGAAGAAGCAATAGTTTGACCGCAGAAGCCAGGTTTTATAATTGGCTTGAAGAAACAGAATAATATGTCAAAATCATTTAAAAATAGAGCTTTTGTCTTTGTGGAATTTTTGGTTGCAATGTCCATATTTGTTGTTGTAATCACTATAGTTTTGAGCTTATTTTCTGCTTCCATAAAAAGTTATCGGAGAGTAATTGCTATGCAGATTGTTCAGGAGAATGCAAGGTTTTTGACGGAATTTATGACTAAGGAAATCAGAATGAGCATTTTTAACAGCAGTACTTTGACTACCCTTTTTCTGACGCGGTCTGACGGCCAGAGTGTTTCTTATGTTTTTTCCGGCAACAAATTGGAAAGAACGAGTCCTTCTTCCAGCGGACCAATAAATTCAGAAGAAGTTTCAATTAATGGCAGATTTTATGTTGAAGGTATTGGCACGGGAGATGGGCGTCAGCCAAAAGTAACAATTATAATCAGAGCGGAGAGCACGGGGGGAAAGGTTGAGGAAAAAGCCAAAATTGATGTTCAAACCACTCTTTCCCAGAGAAAAATTGATTTATGAAAAAAAATCACAACAAGGCCGCGTCCCTGCTTCTGACAATTCTGGTGATGACCGCTTTTTTAAGTATCGCCTTGGCCGTTTCCAGATTGAGTTTCAATGAATTGCGATTATCCAGAGACCGGTCAAAATCAGTAATTGCTTATTATGCTGCCGAATCAGGAGTGGAATGCCAGATGTATAATGATCGCACAGCAGAGGATCCGGAGAATCCAGATATTTGCCCAAACATTTGTTTGGATCCGCCCACAAATTCGGTCTGTTACCAATTAAACGTTTCAGGCACGACTCCGAACAGGTCAATTAAATCCACTGGTTCGTACCAAGATACAATAAGGGCAATAGAATTGACGTATTAATATAATATGAAAAAGGTTTCAGGATTTTTTAAAAAGCCGATTGTTGCTGCAGTAATTATTTCTGTGGTTTTTGGTTTTGTCGCGGGTTCTGTTGGCGGGATTTATATCCAGTCATTGATAAGCAAATCAGGAACAGAAGGGGGGTCGGAAATGAAATTAAAAACAATTGCCGAGGTGGTCAAAGAAACATCTCCAGCAGTAGTGAGTGTGATTATCAGCAAATATGTGCCGATTTTAGAGATGGAATATTACAATCCTTTTGGTGAAAACAGCCCGTTTGATATCAGGATTCCGCGTCTGAAACAAAAAGGCACGGAATTGAAAGAAGTTGGCGGCGGCTCCGGATTCGTGGTTTCCGCAGATGGTTTGATTGCGACCAATAAGCATGTGGTTTTGGATACGGACGCGCAATACACTGTTTTGACCAATGACGGCAAAAAATATCCAGCCACAGTTTTAGCCAGAGACCCGGCGCAGGACGTGGCATTACTGAAAATTGATGCCAATAATTTGCCAATCACCAAATTGGGGGATTCAGACAATATTGAAATCGGGCAAACAGTTATTGCCATTGGCAATGCTTTGGGCGAATTCAGAAACACTGTAAGCGCGGGAATTGTTTCGGGATTAATGCGGACAATCACAGCTGGGGGCGGAGGATTTTCCGAGCAATTGGACGAAGTAATTCAGACCGATGCAGCGATTAATCCTGGAAATTCCGGCGGTCCATTGTTGAATCTTTATGGCGAAGTTATTGGTGTGAATACAGCTATGGTTTCTGGCGCGGAAAACATTGCTTTTGCCATTCCGATAAACAAAGTTAAAAAAGATATTAATGATGTAAAAGCAAAAGGTAAAATTTGAGGGAGACTTCTATTAGCACTCTTGACATGAGAGTGCTAATTTTATATACTGGAAATATGTGATATAATTAAATATATGAGATTGGATAAATTCACAACCAAGGCGCAGGATGCGCTGCAGGATGCGCATGGGATTGCCTCGGAAAAAGGACAACAGCAAGTTGATGCTTTGCATCTTTTGCGCGCTCTTTTAATCCAGGAAGAATCCTTGGTCTTGGCGATATTTGAAAAACTCGGCGTGAATATTGAGAAGCTGGAAAGAGATATTGATGCGGGATTATTAAGATTGCCGTATATTGTTATTTCAACCCCGGGAATGTTTCAGGCGTTTTTAACCCAAGATTTGGGCAAAGTTATGGAGCAATCATTTAGAGAAGCGGATAAAATGAAAGATGAATTTGTTTCCACCGAACATTTTCTTTTGGCAATGCTTTCTATCCCAAGTAAAGTGAGAGATGTTTTAAATGCCGATGGTTTGGATTATGATAAAGTCTTAAAAATTTTAGCTGATTTGCGCGGCGGAGAAAAAGTTACGGATATGGAGCCGGAAGCAAAATACCAGGCCTTGGAAAAATACACCAGAAATCTAACCGAATTAGCGCGGCAAGGAAAATTAGACCCGGTAATCGGCAGAGACAACGAAATCAGGAGAGTAATGCAGGTCTTAAGCAGAAGAACAAAAAACAATCCTGTCTTGATTGGCGAAGCAGGAACCGGAAAAACCGCGATTGTCGAGGGCTTAGCGCAAAGAATTGTGGATTCCGACGTGCCGGAAACCCTGAAAGAAAAAGAAATTATTGCTTTGGATTTGGGCGGGATGGTTGCAGGAACAAAATTCAGGGGAGAATTTGAAAGCCGACTCAAAGCGGTTTTGCGCGAAATCAATCGGGCAAAAGGAAAGTTTGTTTTATTTATTGATGAACTTCATACATTGGTCGGAGCCGGCGCTGCTGAAGGCGCGATTGATGCTTCAAATATGTTAAAGCCAGCTCTCGCCCGAGGCGAGCTGCATGCAATTGGCGCCACAACCCAGAAAGAATACCAAAAATATCTGGAAAAAGACCCGGCTCTGGAAAGAAGATTCCAGCCAATTTATGTCAAAGAGCCGTCTATTGAGGATGCGATTGCGATGTTGCGCGGAATCAAGGAGAAATACGCAGTGCATCACGGAGTGCGCATTACTGACCCGGCAATCGTGTCAGCTGTGAATTTATCATCAAGATATATTTCCGACAGGTTTTTGCCGGACAAAGCAGTTGATTTAATGGATGAGGCAGCTTCTGCTTTAAGAATGGAAATTGATTCTATGCCCGTTGAATTGGACCAAGCAAAAAGACAGCAGATGAAACTGGAAATTGAAGCCCGGGCATTGAAATCAGAAAAAGACGCTGATTCCAAGGAAAGATTGAGAGCAATCAAAAAACAAATTGCGGAAATAAAAGAACAAAGCGCGGAAATGGAAATCCAGTGGAAAACCGAAAAAGAAATTATTTCCAAAATCAGAAATCTGCAAAAAGAAATTGAAGAATCCAAAAAAGAAGCGGAAATCGCGGAAAGAAAAAACGATTTGCAAAAAGTCGCGGAAACGCGATACGGCAAAATTCCCGACTTGGAAAAAGAAATCAAGGAATTACAGAAAAAATTATTGGAAATTCAGAAAAAGAGGCAAATTTTAAAAGAAGAAGTCGGTCCAGAAGATGTGGCAAAAGTTGTTTCGCGTTGGACAGGAATCCCGGTTTTTAAAATGCTGGAGGAAGAAATTTCTAAATTATCGCACACAGAAGAGGAATTGAAAAAAAGAGTGATTGGTCAAGACGAAGCGATTTCCGTTGTTTCCAATGCTATTCGCAGGAGCAGAGCAGGAATTTCCGAGGAAAACAAGCCCATCGGCTCATTTATGTTTTTGGGTCCGACCGGAGTTGGAAAAACCGAATTGGCTTTAGCTTTGGCTGAATTTATGTTTAATACTGAAGACGCGATTGTGCGTCTGGATATGTCGGAATATATGGAAAAACACACGGTTTCCAAAATCATTGGTTCGCCTCCAGGTTATGTTGGTTATGAAGAAGGCGGACAATTGACGGAAATTATCAGGCGCAGGCCGTACAGCGTGATTCTTTTTGACGAGATTGAAAAAGCCCATCCAGAAGTTTTTAATATTTTACTGCAAATCTTGGATAGGGGCAGATTAACCGATGCCAAGGGACGATTGGTGAATTTTAAAAATACGATTATTGTTTTGACCTCCAATGTGGGCAGCGAATTTTTGCAGCAAATGGCTGAATTCGGTTTTACTCATTCCGGCGAAGCAAAAAAGAAAAAACAGGAAGAAACAAAAACCAGGATTCTTGATGCCTTAAAGCAGCAATTCAGGCCGGAGTTTTTGAATCGTCTGGATGAAATCATTGTTTTCAATGGTTTGGGTATAGAAGAAGTGAGGCAAATTGTGGATTTGCAATTAAGTTTGGTTGAAGAACGACTTAAGCACAAGAAAATAAAAATCAATGTTTCGGAAGTCGCCAGAAATTTATTAGCGGAAAAAGGTTTTGACCCTGATTATGGAGTCAGACCATTAAAGAGAAAAATCCAGCAGCTGGTTCTTGACCCTTTGGCAAAAATGATTGTTGATGGGAAAATTAAAGACAAAGACAAAGTGAAAATTGATGTTAAGGGAAAAGAGATACAAATATTGACATAGAAATATATTCTTGCTATAATGTAATCAACCCTAAAATAGGGAATTAATCTGGAAGGAGGAAGAATGAACCTGGATTTTGAAGGGATTTTGCACGTTAATGGCGAACCCACCGATGTGCATGGTGTCACTGAAGTTTGGCAGAGTGGGAAAAACGATTTGCCGGTCGAACTAACTTCGACCGCAAAAGAAAAAGTTTTGTATGCGTTAAACGCGCATACAAAATATGGGAAAACCCTGGTTCAGTTGGTCGATGAATTAAATCGTGGCCAACACGGAGTTTTACGGATTTTTGCGTGTTCCCCGCCAATCTGCTGGAATCCCCAGAAAACCAGTCTTTTTAAAAGGTGAAAGGAGGAGCGAAAAAAAACGAAATCAAACGGGCGGTGCCGCAAGGCGGTACCGCCCCCATCTTTTTTATTTGCCATTTGCTTCTTGATTTTATTTTATGCTATGCTGAAAGTGTAACATATGGGTAAGATTGAGACAATTGATAAAGAACAGGAATTATTGCAGCAAGTTGCTTCGGGCGACAAAGAGGCATTTGGCCAGCTTTATGATATTTATGCGCCAAAACTTTTTCGTTTTATCCGCTTGAAAGTCAATTCCGAAGCATTGGCCGAGGATTTATCATCAGAGTCGTTTTTGCGCATCTGGGAATATTTGAAAGAACAGGAAAAAGAAATTGAGGAAAGTTTTCAGGCATTATTGTATAAGACAGCTCGGAACCTGATTATTGACTATTATAAAAGAAAGAGCACGCAGGAGATATCAATGGATGATGATTTCAAGGAATTTTTGTCCCAGGAGCCGGCAAAAGACGAAATATCGTCCAAAGAAATCGCTGACCAGATTCATAAGGCATTAATCAGTGTCAAAGAAGAATATCAGGATGTTCTGATTTGGTATTATGTTGACGAGCTGTCTGTTGGAGAAATTGCCAAGATGATGAGTAAGTCCCAAGGCGCAATCAGGGTCTTAATACATCGTGGATTGAAGTCCCTAAAAGAGCATCTTTCCGACGAAGCATAAAAAACGTAACAGGGGTGTAACAAAACAGCTTTTCATTCGTCATATATAGTAGAGCGACAACAGAGCGATTGGAGGGGTTTTCTATGGACGTATTTATTGTCAAACAATTAAAAAATTTGAGGAAAATCAAACCATCTTCTTCTTTGCTTTCAAAACAAAGAAGTTTTTTGCTATCTGAAATATCAAGAATCGAGGAGCCAATAAAGCAGGTTTCAGAAACCGGAAAAAGATTTTTAATCTTTCCGGTTTTTAATTTTTCAAAATTATTAAAGCCGGTTTACGCCTTGGCATTTGTTTTGATAATTTTAGTCAGTTCCCTGGGTACAGTGAGCGTAATCAGCGCTGCCCAGAATAGTTTGCCCGGAGATCCTTTGTATGGTTTAAAAACTGCTTTTGAAAAGACCCAAATGACTTTTGCATCCAGTCAGGAGGCAAAGGTGAAGCTTTCAATAAAATTTGTAAATCAAAGGATTGACGAGTTTGCCCAGATAGCCGGTAAGCCGGAAAAAAAGCAGGAAATACAAAAAACCGTTGACAAGCTTAATAGCCAGCTGGTGTCAATTCAAGACGAAATCAGCCAACTGAAAGACAGAAATGATAAAAAAGCATTAGAAGTTGCCAAACTCATTAAAGAACAAACAGCAAATTACAAACAAACAATAATCAAACTTAGCGAGCAATTGGCTTATATTATGCCGGAAGAAAAAGGCAAGCTTGACCAGACACTAATAGAAGCAAACAAGATACAGGAAAAATCCGATGAAATAATCAAGGCCGGAGAGATTGTTCCAGAAAAATCAAACATTCTTGTTCCAGCGAATGAGGAAAACAAAGATTCGGAATCAATTCCTTTTGAAAAAATTAACGAGTAATAAATAAATAGTCGCTATGTCGATAGCGGCTAATTATCGGTCCCGATAAAATCGGGACCAAATAAAGGTCGAATCTAATTAGTAAAAAAAATCTAAAATGAAAAAATTATTATCTATTACGTTAGCTGTCACCACAATTGCTTGGCTGGCTGGTTCGTTTGTTTTTATTCCAGTTGCCAATGCTGCTGTGATTGACGGCGATATTGTAAGCGCGACAACTACTTTTATTGACGCTGATGGAAACACATATTATCCATATGATGTTTTCATTGTTAAAATCGTTGGTTCAAAGACGTTTAAGCGCTTAATCTTAAATCCGCAAGTATTCACCAGTTACGAACACTTGAAATGGAGCAATCTCAAGAAATTGTCAGCTGACACTGTTAAAGGTTATACCATCTCTGCTTTGACAAGAGCCATAAACGATACAAGAGTTTATGTTCTTGCGCCAAACGGAGACACGGGAACCAAACAGTGGGTTGACGACTTGACCTGCTTCAATTCCAAGAGTTATGACTGGGATTCTGTGTATATTATTAACGCTACTGATAGAGACAACTATTCCACTATTGGAAGTTTGTGCGGCACCGGTGGCGGAGTTACTGGCAATTTAATGTTGTCATTGGCTTCTGACAATCCGGTCGCAGCAACCCTTCCTCCCAATGCTCAAGGCGTAACCTTTGCCAAATATAACTTGACTGGGTCTGGCACAATAAACCAGATTACCTTCAAGAGAATTGGCGCTGGTTCGGTTGAAGATTTCGGCGACATTTTTGTTTACAAAGAGGGAGTTCGTCTTACATCAGGTAGAGCGCTTTCTTCGTCAACCAGTGCAGTTACCTTTATTAATTTGGGATTAACTGCTCCAACAACATTTGATTTGGTTGCTGACATTAGCACAGGTCAAGCTGGAAACGTAAACTACTTCAGTATTGAAACCGCTTCCAGTGTTACTGCTAATGCTACTATTGGCGGAACATTTCCGATGAACAGCAATCCAATGGGTATGAGTGCTACTAGCGCTGGAACTTTAACAGTTACCAAAGCAGGAGCCACTTCTCGAAATGTTACCATTGGAGGAACTAATCAGGAAATCAGCCAATTCAAAGTTGATGTTGCAACAGAAGGAACAAATATCAAGAGAATCAAGTTGATCAATGGCGGAGATGCGGACAATGATAAAATCATTAATCTTAAGTTAAAGGATAATCTTGGAAACACATTAGCAACCGCGACAAGCGTTTCTGCAAGCGGTTATGCTGATTTTGTTCTGGCAACTCCTTTCTACATTAAGAAAGGCGAGAGCCAGATTTTCCACGTTTATGCTGATATTGGCGCAACCAGGCCAGAGAGAACAATCAAGCTCTATTTGGAATTGGCAACCGATATCTTGGGAGTTGGCACAACTTATGGGTTTGGTATGGCTGCCACAATTTCAGGATTTGACTCCACAACTTCTGGCGAAGCTGTGCAAGTCACCTGCAAAGGCGGTGACCTAACCCTAAACAAGATTGGGCCTAATGCTACAACCATTGGAACAACCACTTCTGATACGGTATTTCTTGAATACACAGTAGCCGCAGCTGCTGATATTACTATCAAAAGAACAAGATTAGTGTTCTGCGAAGATATTGGTGGTGATGGCTATAATGCCTATGCTTCTTATTCTGCTGGCGCATCTAATGACCTTGAAGACATTAAAGTTAAAGAAAAAGATAGCGGTGTAGTGGTTATTGGTCCAAAGGAAGGTACAGCATTTAATGATGGCCTTCAAGCCAGTGTTTGCGGCGGCGTAGCAGGTATTTATGAAGAATTTACAGATACCATTGATTTAACAGCTGGAACAACCAAAACATACCAGATAACAGCTGATATCAAGACAAGCAATACTGGTGCAACCAGAGATACTGCTAGTGGTGATAAAATAAAGTTTATACTTTATAGCTATGCAACATTAGTTAATGGCTCGGGCACTACGGGTAATGTAAATTATATGAAGTATGCTGGCACATCTGATGCTGTTTATGGTTCAGCAATTGCTCCATCAGGAGATATTGCTGGCGAGGAAATGACTCTTGGCGCTGCAAGCTTGGCATTGACAGTAGCAGCCAGCCCATCGGGTGGAGATGCTACCAATGATGAAAAGGTTTATGTCAAAGGTCAGAACGGAGTAACTGCTGTAGGCATTGTGTTTACAGCTGGCACAGCTTCTGATATAACGGTTAATTCAATTCAATTAATTAGTTATATTCTTGAAGCAACTACCGGAACATTTGCCGCGGGCAAAGACGAAAATTATGTTAAGGATAGCATTGGTAATGTCTATATCTATGATAAAGACACTGGCGCATTAGTCCCGGGTTCTTCAGCCAAGGGATTTACCAGCGGAACCAACTCCGAATATGTTGATTATTCTGGTTTAGCTTGGACAATTCCAGCCGGAACATCCAAGACATTATTGGTGAAAAGCGATATTTCATCCGCTGCACCTGCTTCTGGTTCAGGCACTGTTGATACTTGGATTGCCTTTGACATTGAAGATGCTGATGCTGATGTTACTGCTATTGACGCAGACGGAAATTCAGTTGACACAGTGAACAATCTTCCAAATGGAACTGGTACAACCGTGAACTTTGGTATTGTTGACTACGGCACATTAGCCATTGATCAGGCCACTGATACGCCATACAAAAATTTACTGGTTATGGGTTCAGCAGACAATGAGGTCTCCAAGTTCAAGCTTAGCGGCACTTACGAAAGCTGGTATCTGAAAACATTCTCTATTGTGCTTGATGATGGTCAGGGCATTGATACAGAAGACAGAGACAACTTCAGTGCTATTAAGATTAAATATCAGACCCAGAGCCAATGGGGAACTTCAAACTGGACAGTCAGTTCAGGCAAATCATTTGCCAATACTGCCAGTTTGGCTTTCTCTTTTACCGGTGACAACAGAATCTATGTGCCTAAGGACGACAGCTCGTATGTCACTGTATTAGCCAGCATTGCTGATTATAGCGGTGGTATGGGCGCAAAGTCCAAGGTTCCGTTCAAGATATATGACACTGACGGCAGCACAAGCTCATTAGAAGCTAATGGCGCGCAATCTGGCAAGCAATTGACAACGTACAGCACAGACAATGCTGTTGCTGCTGATTTCAACTTGCAATTCGTGGTTCGTTCAAAACCGGTATTTGCCAAAGTGGCAACAACCGCTACGAACGAGTTAGCCAGATTCACCATTACTGCTGTTGGTTATGATGTTATCTTTGACGGCGTGACAAATGATTTGGGAGATGATATTACCAGTGCTTGCTTGAGATTTGATGTAATAGCATCTACCAATGATGCTAACACATTGAATTTCTATCTCTATGACTGGAACGAAGTTGTTCTTGCCAGTCGGGAGGCACAGGCATATGTTGCGGGTCAGGGCTATAACGGCACATTAACCAGTATCAGCTTTGAGTTTGAGGAAAACGACGCAACTGTTCCAGCAGGCTTAACCAAGGAATTCCACATTGACTTGGCTGCAGCTGATGTTTATGATTTTGTTGAAACAGATGAAAGCATTTACTTGCAGTTAAGAAATGACGATGGAGGCGTCTTGGCAACTGGTTCAATGAACTTTGGCGGACGCGATATCGTCTGGCATGATGGCACTAACGAGGAAGGTATTTCTGGTCAGAGTGATCCTGAATCCAGATTTGGTATGCCGAGCTTAATCAAGAATATCGGTATAATACCAATCACCTTCACACAAATCAGAGGAACCACTACTGCTACTCAATAAAACTGATTTTGACCTGAGCTATTTATCCTTGTAAGATAGTGACTCAGGAGAATACGAAAAGTCCCGGCCTTGCGTCGGGACTTTTCATTTGTAATTTTTATGCTATAATGAAATTATATGAAAAGACTAATCCCTTTGTTAATTTTCCCTTTGTTTGTCCCTTTGATTATCCCCTTTAATGTCTACGCCCAAGGGATAATTGATGATGATTTAATCCGAGCTCAAAACTCCATTGATGTTTATATTGTTAAAATTGTTTCCTCGACAAGCTCGGGGCAAGCAAATCAATTCAAGCGCTTAATTCTAAACCCAGAAATTTTTAACCAATATAGCCACTTGAAATGGGAGAATATTAAAACCGTGAGCCAGATTCAATTGGATGAATATACTACTTCTGATTTAGTCAGTTCAGTCGGCGATGAAAAAGTTTATAAATTATATCCGGATGGAGATATTGGCGCAAAGAGATGGATTAAAACCGCGGATGATTTTAATGGCTTTGGCTATGATGCGGACGCGATTTATACGATAAATAATTTTGAGCGTGATTTTTATAATTCAGGTGAAGATTTAACTTATCAGGCACCCGAAACACCTCCAACACCTCCAGCATCTCGAACAATTCCAATAACCATCAATGTTCCTGCGGATTATTCTACTATTCAGTCAGCAATTGATGCAGCTATAAACGGCGACACAATTTCTATTGCCAACGGCACTTATAAAGAAAACATCGTGATTAACAAAGGCGTTAAATTAATCAGTGCAGTGCATTACAGTTTGACCGTTATTGACGGCCAGGGTAGTGATTCGGCAATTACTGTTAATGGCGCAGACGATTTCTCAATTCAGAAACTCACTATTAAAAGTCAGAATCAAAAAGCAATTTATTGTCCGGGAACAAATAAAACAAAAGGCATAATCAAAAATGTTATTATAAACGACTCCAAGTGGGGAATTTATGCGGAGAACAACTGCGATTTGAAAATTTACAACAATATTCTTTACAATAACCGCAGTTCTGATAATAAAGACGGAGGCGGGATTTTTCTTAAAGACAACAGCGCTTTTGGATTTGTAGCGGAAATCAAAAACAATACTATTGACGATAATCATCACGGAATTTGGTCAGAAAATTCCAGCGTGAAAATTATCAATAACATTGTTTCCAGTAATATGGGAAGCGGTTCAAGCACAGGGATAAATCGCAAAGACGGAACAATGGACAACAGTTATAATGATGTTTGGAGCAATGGCTATGATTATGCTGGTAGATCGCCGGTAGGCGAAGGCAGTATCTCGGTTGAGCCGAAGTTTGTTGGCGCAAGGCAAAGGGACTACCGTTTGACCAGGGGAACAAGCGCTACTCAATCACCCTGCATTGATACTGGGCATCCAAACATTATATATAATGATGGAAAGCTGCTTTCCAGCAGCGTTGAAAGAGCGGATATCGGCGCTTATGGCGGGCCAGACAATATTGGTTGGGATTTATGAAAAACAAAAAAATTCTTTTTTTGGTGACCCAGTCTGAGTTTGGCGGAGCTCAGCGTTTTATTTATACGTTTATAAACAGCACAAACCAATATGATATTGTGGTAGCCGCCGGGCCTGACGGGGATAATGAAAGGGGGTTTTTATTTGCTTTAGAAAAAATAGGGATTAACACTAAGCATCTGAAATATCTCAGACGAGGAGTTAATCCCTTATTTGATTTTTGTTTGGGATTAATTGAAATTTATCGCCTGATTAAAAAAGAAAAACCCGAAATTCTTTTTTTATGCAGTAGCAAGGCCGGAGCAATGGGTTCTTTGATTGGTCGTTTAACTAAGGTGCCAAAAATTGTTTACCGCATAGGTGGTTGGACCTTTAACGATCCATGGCCGACTTGGAGAAAAAAATTATGGATTTGGTTAGAAAAAACATCCGCCAAATGGAAGGATGTGATTATCAATAACGCGAAATCGGATACAGAGCAGGCAGTAAAATTAGGAATAAAGCCCAGAAACAGAATTGTCACGATTTATAATGGAATCGATGCGGGAAATTTAGAATTTTTATCCAAAGAGGATGCAAGGAGGTTTTTACAAGTTGAAGATTCTGATTTTGTTGTTGGAACCATCGCGAATGATTATCCAGCCAAGGGACTTAAGTATTTAATCGAGGCCTCTAAAAAAATTCAGAACATTAAATTTGCAATAATTGGCAAGGGAAATCGTTTTATACCCGATGCCTATAAATATTTGAAAGCGTTTGATATATTTGTGTTGCCATCAATTAAAGAGGGTTTTCCTTGGACTGTTATTGAAGCAATGGCGGCTGGAATTCCGGTAATCGCCACTAAAGTTGGCGCATTGCCAGAAATAATTCAATCGGGGCAAAATGGAATTTTGGTCCAACCAAAAAATCCGCAGCAAATAGCTGGTGCAATTACAAAGTTATTAAATAACGAGGATTTAAGAAAAGATCTTGCCGAGCAAGGTAGAAAAACAGTAATAGAAAAATTTAATTTAGAAAAAATGATAAAACAATATGAAAACCTGTTTTTTATCAATTGACGCAGAAAAGAGAGAAGGACAAAAAGACCAGCCATTTGACGGGGTGGATAATTTGGATAATATTTTAAATATTTTTAGGAAACATAATGTTTCAGCTACTATTTTTGTTACTGGCGAGGTTCTAGAATACGCTCCGGATTTGGTCAAAAAATGGTCTAAAGATTTTGAAATCGGCTGTCACAATTATTGGCATGTCCAGTTGGATAAAATTAATTTAGCCGAGAGAGAAAGGCAGGTTAAAGATTTTGTTAATCTATATAAAGGCGTTCTCGGTTATTCTCCCAAGGGTTTTAGGGCGCCGAGAAATGTGATTGATAATGAACAATTTCCAATCTTAGAAAGATACGGATTTTTGTATGACAGCAGTGTTCTACCCCGTTATTCCTGGCCAGTGCGTCAATACGAAGGATATAAAGGCAGAGCACCAATTTCGCCATATTATCCGGCCAGAGACATTTATAGGAAAAAAGGAGATATGAAAATATTGGAAGTTCCCGAAAGTCCGATGACCTTTTTGGGCTTACCCCTTTTAAACGTTCCCTTGGTGGCAACTTGGTTAAGAAAATGGGGCAATAAGGTTTTTAAATTGCTTCTTATTTCTACAAAGCCGAAGTATCTAAATTTTAATATGCACTCTTGGGATGGCGTAAAATTCAAGGGTAAAGGTTCAAAAAATAGTGGAAAGGAATTTTTAAAGCAACTTGATGAAATGCCGGAATTTTTAAAGAAAATTGGCTATGAATTCAAAAGCGGAGAGCAAATTTATGAGGAATTTTCAAAAAATAGAGGACGAAAATGAAATAAAAAAACTATTAGATAGGGTCTTATTCAAAACATTTTTTCATTCTTTGGAATGGCACGAATTTTTGGAAAAAGAATTTAAATGGATAAATTTTGAATATTATCTATACAAAAATGAGCTGTTATTTGAAATAGCCAGAATTGGAACCAAAATAATCTCTTTGCCGTTTTGTGAATACGGCGGGCCATTGCCGTTGAAAGAAAATATTGATTTTAAAAATTTTGAAAAGGATGTTTTGGTTGAATTTGGCGAAAATATCAAGATTAAATTTCATCCATTCATTAAGGCGGGCAATCAGGACTCGTTAGTTGCTACTCATTGGATTGAGGGTTTAGACAAGAAATCCGAGCAAGAAATTTTTAACTCTTTCAGAAAAACATTAAGGCATTCAATCCGACATGCTCAAGAGCGAGGAATAAAGATAAAGAGATGCGAAAATCTCGAAGAATTGAAAAAGTTTTACAATTTGTATGCTGTCAATTTAAAAAGAAAAAGAACAATTCCTTATCCTTATTCAATTTTTGAGTATTTATACAAACAGCCAGAGACAGATATTCTGCTAGCTGTTTATTCCGTCAAAGGCGTCTCCGCCTCGGACGGAAAAATTATTGCCGGAGATTTGTTTTTACATTACAGCGATTTTATTCATTATTTTTTCAGCGCCTCGGATTATAAATATCGCAAATTAGAGCCAAGTTATCTGATTTTATGGGAGAAAATTAAAAACTCTTTAGGTAAAGAGTTTAAAATATTTGATTTGGGCGCCGCGCCAAAAAACTCTGATTTGGAGATTTTCAAACTTGGCTGGCGAGGCAAGGAATATCCGATTTTACAATTAGGAATTCAGAGACAGGAAGAGTCATTGCGTTCTTCAAAATTAATCAGATTTATTTGGGGATTGCTGCCAAATTTTGCTGTTAGGAAATTGAGTTCAGCGCTGATAAAATATCGTTTATAATTTCATCAACATCTTTTTGGCTAAACCAATTTTGGAGGGGGAAATTAATAATTCGTTTTGAGGATTCATAGGTATTGGGAAATCGTTGTTTGTCTGAGATAATTGGTTTTTGCCAGATGCGAGAGCAGAAAATACCCTTTTTTCTTAATTTTTTGAACAATTCATCGCGGTTTAAGCTTTCGGGAACCAAAGCAGAGATATAAATGAATGTATTATTTTCTGATTTTTGAACTTCAAAACCAATTTTTCTCAGCTTTTCTTGAAAATATTTGGCTAATTCGGTCCGTTTAGAAATTTGTTCTTCGAAATTATCCAAATACCAATTAAAGATTTTTAACGACAATTTTGATGCTTTTCTCGGATTCCCCCTTGATTCTCCTTTGATTTCCCCTTGGTTTCCCTTTGATTGTGTTCTAAATAATTCTGATATTTTTGCTAATATCGGAAACAATCTTGCAAACTTAATAATATTTCCTAATGTAAATTTATAATCCGACAGACTATAATTAATCGGCTTTTTGGAGATTAAAATTCCGCCATTGACGCTCGGCAAGAACTTCGGTAGGCTGAAAAATGTGTAGTCGCCGTAAATTGTCGAGGGGAACATGTGAGCGCAATCTTCAATAATCTTCAGATTATGCTTTTCAGCAATTTCCAAAATTTTATCCATTTCAACGGGCAATCCATAGGTATGGCAGATTAAAATGGATTTTGTTTGGGGCGTTATTTTTTGCTCTATTTCAGAAGCATTGATATTAAAGGTTTTTAAATCTATATCAAGATAAATAGGTTTAATGTTGTAATGTTTTAGAATTGGTGAGAATATATCACAAATATAAGCTGGAATCAGTATTTCAGAATTTTCTAACTTTAACTCTTGGACAGCGATTTGAAAAGCCGAGCGACCATAATCAGTAAAGACGATGTGACGCTGAGGAAAAAAAATATTTAATTTATTTTTTAAATCAGCTTCAGAGAATTTTTTGAAGAATGGCTTTAAAGAAAAATTTTTAAATTGTGGATGAGTAAAATACATATATGAAAATTTTAATGCCAATTTTGCATTATCCCCCAGTTATTGGCGGATTTGAGGTATTTTCTCAAAGTATTGCTGAAGGAATCAGTAAAACCGATGAGGTTTTTATTGTGACCAGTAAAGTTATTGATGCTTCAAAGAAAGAACAAAAAGGCAATTTAAGAATATTTCGAACTTCGCTATGGACATTAAAAAATCTTTCTTATACCAAACCATGGTTTATTCTGGGAGCAATGGTATGGATTTTTTTTAAATCGATTAGATTAATAAAAAAAGAAAAGATTGATTTAATTCATAGTCAAGGTTTTTTAAGCGGGATTTTGGGATATATTCTCAAAAAAATAACCAAAAAGCCCTATTTAATAACCATCCAATCAGCTGATTTTAATATATATCATCCGCGGCTGAACATCAAGCTTATCGTTAAAATATACAAAAAAATAGAAAAAATTATTTTTAAAAATGCCAATTATTGCCATGCGGTAAGTAATTATTTGGGCGGTTATTTTAGCCAATACGGGATTGAAAGAATTGCAGTAATTCCAAACGGAGTAAACCAGAAAAAATTCAAGCCAGACCCGGATAAAAGAGAAACTAGAAAAAAGCTCGGTTTTGATACGGAAAATCTGATTGTTTGTGTTTCCAGATTAGAACATAAAAACGGGACTCACGATTTAATCGAAGCCGTAAGTTATCTCGCGAAAGACATTAATGATTTTAAACTAATTATTTGCGGCGATGGCTCCGAGAGGAAAAAACTTGAAGCGATGATAGAAAAATTACATCTAAGAAACAATGTTTTTCTTCTCGGCGATATTTTACATAAGGATTTGCCAAAATATGTTGCCTGCGCTGATATTTTCGTCCGGCCTTCTTTGGCAGAAGGTTTCGGCATTGTTTTTTTGGAGGCAATGGCGGCAGAGGTAGCGGTGATTGGAACTCCGGTTGGCGGCATTGTAGATTTTCTTAAAGACAAAGAGACAGGATTATTCTGTGAGGTAAGAAATCCGCAAGATATTGCCGAGAAAATTAAAGTTTTAATCAAAGATAAAGCATTGCGGGAAAAATTAATTAAAAATGCCAAGAAAATGGTTGATGAGAATTACAATTGGGACAAAATCAGCGAACAATTAAAAAGCGTTTATAATAAAATCTATCACTAACTTTACTTTTTTTGAAAAATTTCTCAGTTATTTAAGGGCCAAAAAAATAGCCAAACATTTTAAACAAAATGACTGCGTTTTAGATATTGGATGCGGGCAAGATATTATTCTTTACAAGATTATCAAAGATAGAATCAAGGCATATCACGGCATAGATACCTGCGATTTTGATTTACAAGCAAACAATGCTAAATTTAGTTTTTTACAATTAGACCTTGAAAGAAAAACACCGTTGCCGATTTCGGATAAAAGTTTTGATAAAGTGGTTCTGTTGGCGGTTTTAGAGCACTTAAATAATTTTGAATTTATACTCAAAGAAGGTTTTAGGGTATTAAAAGATAACGGACTGCTTTTGATTACAACGCCAACGCCGAGAGCAAAGAAAGTTTTAGACCTTTTGGCTAAACTTAAAATTGTTAATCCGGAAACAATTCACCAGCACAAAACCTATTTTAGCCACGATCATTTAAGAGAGATTTTGATAAAATCTGGATTTAAAAATCAAAAAATCAAAATTAATTATTTTGAATTCGGATTTAATATTTTTTGCATGGCACAAAAATGAACATAATTACAAGAAAATCAATTTTGTTTTTATTGACGGCGTTCATCCTGATCGGAGGCTTTTTAAGGATTTTTCCGATTAATTGGTCTTTGGCAAATTAACAATTTAGGCCAAGCGATTAAAATGTATAAATTATGAGAATTGTAATCGCATCAGGAATATACCCGCCGGACATTGGTGGACCGGCAACCTATTCGCAATTAATTGCGAGAGAATTTATTAAGTGCGGAATAGGTGTAAAAGTAATATGTTATAGTGACAAAAAATACGGACCAGGGGATAAAAATGAGAAATTTAAGATTATCAGGATAAAGAGAAACAAAAATGCATTGTTGAGATATTTCGTTTATTTTTTGCATCTTTTTAAAGCATCATTAAATACAGATGTGATTTATGCTCAAGGATCCTTGTCAGCTGGTTTTCCAGCAATGTGGGTTTCAAAGATTTTGGGTAAAAAATTTGTTATAAAAATCGTAGGCGATTACGCCTGGGAGCAGGGAGTAAATCAATTCAGAATAAAGGATTTGATTGAAGAATTTCAAAATAAAAAATATTGCGGAAAAGTGGAACGCATAAGACAAATCCAGAAAAAGGTTTGTAAAAATGCCAATAAAATAATTGTCCCAAGCGAATTTTTAAAGAAAATAGTTAAGGGTTGGGGCATTAATGAAAACAAGATAGAGATGATTTACAACGCCTTTTCCAAGCCGGAAAAAATAAAATCTGTAAAATTGGATGGCGATGTAATTATTTCCGGAGGCAGGTTAGAGCCTTGGAAGGGCATGGATACGCTAAAACAAATAATGCCGGACTTATCAAAAGAAAACCCCGGATTTAAGCTGATTATAGCCAGTAAATTATCACATAGCGAATTAATGGGATATCTTAAAGCAAGTAAGATATTTGTTTTAAATACCGGATACGAGGGCTTATCACATATAATCTTAGAAGCAATAGCTTGCGGATTGCCGGTGATAACCACTAATGTTGGCGGAAATCCAGAGGTGATTCAGAATGAATATAACGGCTTATTGGTTGAATACAATAACAAAGAACAAATTAAAAACGCAATTTTAAGGTTGTGGAAAGATGAAAATTTGAGAAACAAATTCATCGAAAATGGATATAAGACGTTAGAGAGATTTAAATTAGAAGATATGATTAATGAAACATTAAAGATTTTAAAATCATGAAGTTATTAATGATCGTAGTCGGTAGAATTTTAGCCCAGGGTAAAAAGGGACCATTTTATTATTTACTCGAAGAATTTTCAAAATATTGGGACCGCATTGATGTTATATGTCCAAGAATAGAGCAGGGGGATTATAATATTCATAAGAATGTGTATGTTCATGGTTTTCCCAGATTAATGTGGCGGCAGCCTTGGTTTATATTTAAAAAGGGGCTAGAGATTTATAGAAAGGAGAAATTCGATTTATTTACCGTCCATAATGACCCTCCATTTTATAACGACATCGGCGGGTATTGGTTACATAAAAAAACAAAAGTTCCTTATGTTTTGGAAGTAATGCATATTGCCGGTGATCCCAAACTAGCGAGTTTTAAAGAATGGTTTTATAAGCTTTTAGAAAGATTATTTGTTAACTTCTTTGCCAAAAACGCAAAAGCAGTTCGGATTATTAATAAAAAGCAAACAGGAGAGTTTTTAAAAAAATCTGGAGTAGATGAAAAGAAATTAAAATATATCCCAGCCTTTTATATTGATTTTAATGTTTTTTACCCGCAGAATTTGGATAAAAAATACGATATAGTTTTTTCGGGAAGATTGGTTAAGAATAAAGGAATATTTTTATTGCTGGAAGCAATAAAAATAATTAGAGAGTCCCAGCCTACGGCTGGTCACCCGCAGTGTGAAAATGTCAAGTTAATAATTATCGGAAGCGGGCCCTTGGAAAATAAAATAAAAAAATATATCTACAAGCATAATTTGCAAGATAATATAACTTTTGCCGGATGGTTGCCATCCATAGAAGGGGTGGCAAAAATATATAATCAGTCAGAAATAATGGTAATGCCGTCCTTTAACGAGGGCGGACCAAGAGTAACATTGGAAGCAATGAATTGCAAAGTGCCGGTTATTACAAGTAGAGTTGGAATAATGCTGGATATAATTCAAAATAAAGAAAACGGATTATTTATTGATTGGAATGTTAAGGATATTGCTGAAAAAATTAAACTTTTATTAGAGGATGATGATTTAAGAAAAAAAATTGCTGAAAACGGCTATAAAACAGCCCAGCAATTTGAGCGAAAAAAAGCAATTAAAAATTATGCAGAATTCTACAAAAATTTGCTACATAATTCCTGAATACAATCCAGAGATTAGTGGTCATTTTTATCACAATTATGAGCTTATAGAAAAGCTTAGAGAGAGATTTGATATATTTTTAATCGCTGAAAAATTTACCCCGTCGAATGACGGGGGCAAAGATGTGGGACATACGATGTCCCACATAAAGAGGGTTTATGGGCAGAGGTTCAGGTTCTTGCCAATGAGATTTTTAGAAAGTTTTTTCCTGATTTTCAAAGCGAGAAGGAAGGGATACAAAAATTTTTATACCCACTATTCCTATATCGGGGGAATAAATGCCGCGATTGTTTCCAGAATATTTGGCGGGAAATCATATTATTGGAACTGCGCAATGAACTGGCTTTTCAAACAGAAAACCTTGCAGGGATTAGGCTATAAATTATGTTTAAAATGGTCGCATTATTTGGTTACCGGTAGCGAAGGAATGAAGCAAGGCTATGCGGAGCATTACAATTTAAATCCAGACAAAATCAAAGTAATGCCGAATTGGATAAATCTGGAAAGATTCCAGCCTACGGCTGGTCACCCGCAGGGTGATAACGACCATACAAAAACGCTATTATTTGTTCATTGGCTTTCAAAACGTAAGGGTGCGGATATGATAATACCAATTCTAAAGGAATTGGTATCAAATCCGAAATCCGAAATCCGAAATCCGAAACTTTTAGTTGTGGGAGACGGGCCATATAAAGAAAAACTTTTAGAGGAAATTAAGGACAATAATTTAGAAAATTATATTGAAATTGTAGGGGCAGTGCCGAATAAAGAAATAGTTGAATATTATTCGAAAGCCGATTTATTCATAATGCCTTCAATGGAAGAGGGCTTTCCAAGAGTATTATTGGAGGCAATGGCCTCCGGGGTGCCATATGTTGCTACTGATGTCGGCGCAGTGCGGGAAATTTCTCCGGAAATAGCTCAGAGATTCTTGGTTAATCCCGGCGACCCAGAAAAATTCGCTCATAAAATAGAAATTTTGCTTAACGACGAAAAAATTTACGAACAATTTAAAAAAGAAGAATTAAAAAAAGTAAAAGATTATTCTTTAGAAAAAATTGTAGATGAATTTTTAAACTTGTTTTTATGAAAATAGTTTTAACAACTAGTCCTCGGGCCGAGGGGGATATGGAAAGAGGCGGATTGCCATTTTTGGGCATCGGCTATATTGCTTCGTGGTTAGAAAAACACGGATACGAGGTAAAAATTATTGATCCGCATACTTTTAATTGGAATATCAATAAATCAGTAGAAGAAATTTTAAAACACAATCCTGACGCAGTTGGTGTTGCTGCCACAACCAATAACAGATTTAAGGGTATTGCCTTGATTAAAGAATTAAAAAAGAAAAATCCGCATTTATTTGTTTTTGTAGGCGGTCCGCATTTTACTATGACTGCCGAAAACGCATTAAGAGTTGTTCCAGAAATAGACGCAGTGGTTAAGGGAGAAGGGGAAATTACCAGCCAAGAATTATTAGACGCCCTTAAAGGAGATAAAAATTTTAGTAAGGTTCAGGGAATTTTTTATCGAGATAAAGATGGCAAAATAATTGAAAATCCAAATCGGCCGTTTATCCAGGATATAAATATTTTACCCTTTAATTGGAAATTATTCGATTTAAGCAAATATTATCGGCCTATAGACGGAACCAATATCAGGGCAGTGGGAGTAATGAGCTCCCGCGGGTGTCCTAATTTTTGCGCTTTTTGCGTAAGCGCTGCTTTCTGGAAAGCAGTATTAAGGTTGCGCGATCCGATAAAATTCGTGGATGAAGTGGAGTTTCTTAAAAATACATACGGATTTGAGGGATTTGATTTTTGGGACGACACTCTAACGGTTTCCAAAGAACACGTGAGAGCAATTTGCAATGAAATCTTAAGGAGAAAATTAAATATTAAATGGTATGCGCCAACAAGAGTCAATACTGTTGATAAAGAACTTCTTTCTTTGATGAACAAGGCCGGCTGTGTTAGAATAAGTTTTGGCGCTGAATCAGGCAGTCCGCGGATTTTAAAAATTGTTAAAAAGGGAATTATGCCGGAACAGGTTACTAAAGCTGCACAAATGGCTTCTGATGCAGGAATGAAAATTATAGTTAATTTTATGGTTAACCTGCCCTACGAGACTTTTGATGATTTAAAAATGACAATTGACTTGATGAAAAAACTGAACAGCATTAAAAATGTCACTGCAGCTTACGGGTTTTCTATTATTTATCCTGGCACGGAAATGGAATTAATGGCTAAAAATGAGGGCTGGTTTCCCGGGGATTTTTCTTGGAATGAGCCGTATCAAAGTAAAAAATATAAAATTGCCGGCGTTGATACATCTTTACCATTGATGGAATGGCCAGAAGCAGAAATAGAAAAAATTAAAGCGATTATGACCCGGGAATTGGGAGTAAGGGGAGGAATTGTAAGAAAGGCAATTAAAAAAATCAAGAAAATAAAATCATTTTCTGAATTTAAAGAACTATTAAAAACCGGAATAAGATATATTAAAAAATGAAAGGAATCATAAAAGACATATTTAAAGAGACATTGAGGGGGAAGAGCTTGCCGCGGATTTTAATCAACGCCCGAATGCGCAAAACCGAAGAAATTAATGGCAGGATTTTGGACTTGGCATCCGGAACAATCAGGCCAAGCTATTATCGATTTTTAAGAATTGACAAGAGCTCTCAGATTGTCTCTGTAGATATATCTGACGAAAGAAAGCCGGATATTAAAGCTGACTTAGAAAAACCATTTCCGTTTAAAGAAGAGGAATTTGATTATGTGTTTTGTTTTAATTTATTAGAGCACATTTTCAATTACAGGAATGTAATTAATGAATCATTCAGAGTATTAAAAAACAACAGAAAGCTTATTGGGACAATACCATTTTTAGGCAGCGTTCACGGCGACCCAGATGATTATTTCCGATATACTCAATCAACTTTAAATAAATTATTTAATGAAGCTGGTTTTAAAAAAATAAACATAGAAGCATTAGGTTATGGTCCTTTTGCAATCGGTTATTATATGATTGCCTCGGCCTTTCCCAAAATAATTAGGTTATTTTTGCTTTTCAGCGCTATATTTTTGGATAAAATAGTTGTTAAATTTAAAAGACAACACAATAAAGAAAAATATGTTTTAATGTATTATTTTGAATGTATAAAATAATATGACCAAGACACTTGATGCTATTTTAATTAATCCTTGTTTATTTAAAAAAGGGAGAAATATATGGAAAGGGATTGATTCTTGTTTCCCTTCTCTTGGTTTGGCTTCTATCGCTGCCTATGTCCGTCAAAAAGGGTTTAGGGTTAAAATTATTGATGCGCCGGCCTTGAGGATTTCGGTTGAGTCCTTTGAAAATTATTTGAGAGACAATTATAGCAATGAACAGCCACGATATGTTAGCTTTACAGCTGTTACTCCTTCAATCAGAAATGCTTATGCTATGGCAAAGATTGTCAAAAAAATTTATCCACAAACTAAAATTGTTTTTGGTGGTGTTCATGCTACGGTTTTGTCAAAAGAGGTTATTGGTCAGGACGAAGTAGATATTGTAGTCAGAGGCGAGGGCGAAATTACCTTTTATGAAATTCTAAGTAATCGAGAATTATCAGGAATTGATGGAATAGTTTATCAGAAAGACAGTCAGATTATTTTTAATAAAGAAAGAGAAAGAATCAAAAATTTAGATGATTTACCTTGGCCAGCTTATAATTTATTGCCAATGGATAAATATTATCCAGCCAAGGGTTCTTATCAAAGATTGCCGGCCATGAGCATGCTGACCGGTCGAGGTTGCCCTGGCCAATGTACTTTTTGTAATAAAACTTTAGGAAAACTGATGATTTTTCGTTCAGCTCAATCACTGATTGAGGAGATAAAAATGCTTATTAAAGATTATGGCATTAAACAAATTATGTTTTACGATGATACTTTTACCGTTTATAAAGAAAATGTTAGAAAATTCTGTCACCTCCTACTTGAGCAGAATATTGATATTTCTTGGTGTTGTTTTTCCAGAGTAGATTATGTTGATTTAGATCTTTTGAAGTTGATGAAAAAAGCTGGCTGTCATCAAATAATGTATGGTATTGAAAGCGGAGATCAGAATGTTTTGGATTCAATAAATAAAAACATTACTTTAAATCTTGCTAGGGAGGTGGTTAAGTTAACTAAATTAGCAAAAATTGATGTCAGAGGTGCTTTTATGGTTGGTAATCCTATTGAGACAAGAGAAACAGTTTTAAGAACTTTAGATTTTGCCTTAGAGCTGGACCCTGATGTGGCTATTTTTAATATTACTACTCCTTATCCAGGCACCCAAATGTTTGAGGAGGCAGAAAGAAAAGGCATGATTTTGACCTATAACTGGGATGATTATGATTTATCTAACCCAGTGATGAAGTTAGAGAATCTTAGCCAGAAAGAGATTTCTGATTTATATAGATATTGTTTTAAGAAATTTTATTTGCGGCCTAAATATATTTTGATGCGTTTAAAAAGATTATTAAGCAGGCCGTCAGAAATAGGATTGGCTTTTAATAGCTTAAAAGCGGTTTTTTCTTTTTTAAAGAAATAATTAAAAATATGTCTAAATTATCTATTATTATCCCAATTTATAATGAAAAAAATACCTTACTGGAAATAATTTCTAGGATAGAGAAATCCGATATTGGTAACATGACCAAAGAGATAATTCTTGTTGATGACGGTTCTACTGATGGGGTGCGAAATATCTTAAAAAAACTTGAAAATAAATACAAAGTGATTTATCAGAAAAAAAACAAAGGTAAAGGAGCTGCTGTTAGGGCGGGCTTCAAAGAGGCGACTGGCGATATTGTTTTGATTCAAGATGCGGACCTGGAGTACAACCCCAATGAATATTTCCAATTACTTAAACCGATTCTTGATGACGAAGCTGACGTGGTATACGGTTCAAGGTTTACCGGCATTGGTGCGCATCGGGTTTTGTTTTATTGGCATAATTTGGGCAATCGTTTTTTGACCACGCTTTCAAATATTTTTACCAACCTTAATCTGACTGATATAGAAACTTGCTATAAGGTTTTTAAAAAGAAAGTAATAGACGAAATTTTGCCCAAATTAAAATCCAATCGTTTTGGATTTGAGCCGGAAGTCACTGCGCGCATTGCGAAAACAAATTACAGAGTTTATGAAGTCGGCATTTCTTATCACGGAAGAACCTATAAAGAAGGAAAAAAAATAAATTGGAAAGACGGTATTAAGGCGTTTTTCTCCATAATTTATTTTAATTTATTTAGCAGATGAACAAATATAAATACCCAATAATTTTAAGCTTAATCGTTTTTCTGGCCTGTATTGCATACTCTTTTTATTTTAAAATTCCGCCACGAGGAGACGAACAAACCTATGACAATGTGGCGGTTAATTTTTTGAATGGCAAGGGGTTTATTGAAAGATTGGACATTCCCATATATAAAGACAGGGGAATATTTTACAGCACTCTTGGCCAGGGATATGTGATATTTTTGGCTTTTTTGTATAAATTATTCGGTCATTATTATGCTGTAGTTTGGATTGTTCAGGCATTATTGCACGCGCTTACTGCGTTATTTTTATTCTTTATTTGTTTGCTGATTTTTAAGGACAGCGCAGATAAAATCGGCTTGTTAGCAATGGGCATTTATGGTTTTTGGCCCGACTTAATTGAATCAACGGCAATGCTTTTGACTGAGCCGGTTTTTTTGTTTTTTGCTGTTTTAACTATTTATTTTTTAATTAAATTTTTCCAAAAACCCAAAATTGCAACTGTTTTTTTATTGAGTTCCGGTATTGCCCTGGGTTCTTCAATCAGACCAACTTTAAATCTTATTTTGTTAGTGATTGCGGTTTTAATATTAGTTAGAAAACCGCAAAAATGGCCGATTTATTTGTTGATTTTGATTGTTTTTCCAATATTAATTTCTGTTCTTTTTATGTATCGAAATTACGTCCAATATAATCGTTTTACATTAACTACTACTGCTGGTTATGATCTCTGGGTTGGAAACAATATTAATGCCAATGGAGAATTCGAAATCGCGCCGGAAATCAGAAATTATTTTGAAAATTACGGCTTTTTCGACATCGGCAAAAAGGGTATTAGCGAAGTAAAAAAATTTGCCACAGAATATCCCGTTAAGTTTATAAAACTACAAATGATTAAAACTTCCAAATATTTTAGTTTAATTCGTCCTTCCGGGTGGTGGCCTCATTTGAATAAGGTCGAAAAATCATTAACATTATTATTTTCGGGATTGTTTGGTGCAATTGGTTTTATTTTTGGTATAAGTGGTATGTGGAAAGCTTTTAAGGGAAAGGATTTTTTTCATAGATTATTAGTTTATTTAGCAGTTTGCGGGCCAGTCGCCGTAATTCCTATAGTGGTTGGCACCCGCTATCGCTACCAGATTTATCCGTTATTGGCAATTTTTGCCGCTTATTTTTTGATAAATCTTTTTCAGAAGAGGCAAAAAATTCTTTATAAAATTCCCCTGACTATTTTTGCTGTTTTGGTTTTAAATTCAATCTACGATTTAATTACTAATTATAATGTTTTTTTAGAGCACGTCCATAGAATTATAAAATAATGATTTATATTGCCGACACAAGAATGCCTACCGAGATGGCGCACGGATTGCAGATAATGAAAATGTGCGAGGCGTTTGTAAAAAACGGAGCGGAGTTAGAATTGGTTATACCGATGCGTTTTGGAATTTCTTCCTTGAGCCGAAAAGATCCTTTTGAATATTATAAAGTTGAAAGGATTTTTAAAATCAGGAAAATATTTTGCTTTGATTTAACTCCCTTAAATAGATTTTTGGGGCCTGTATCTTATTTGGTGCAGGCGCTTTCGTTTTCGTTTTTTACCTCAATTTATTTATTATTCAGGCGAACAGACATTATTTATTCTCGGGATAGGTTCAGCTTGTTTTTTTTGGCTTTATTCTTGTCTCGCTTGCCTCGCTGCGAAGCGGGCCGAAAGGCGGACAAAAAAAATATAGTTTTTGAAATGCACAAAACGCATAAAAGCTTGCTTAGATTTTTACTTAAAAGAATTAAAAAATTTGTTGTGATTACCAACGGACTGAAAGCGTTCTTGATGCGAAAAGGCGTTCCCGAGAATAAAATTTTAATCGCGCCAGACGGCATAGATTTAGAGGATTTTTCAATTACGCAAACAAAAGAAGAATGTCGACAAAAACTGAATTTACCTCAAGATAAGAAATTAGTTATTTATACTGGCCAGCTTTACAAGTGGAAAGATGTGGAAACATTGGCATTAGCTTCAAGGTTTTTAGATGGCAATTACTTGATTGTGATTGTGGGCGGAATAAAATGGTATTTGTCTAAGTTTAAAAAATTTATCCAAAAAAATAATCTTAAAAATATTTTATGTTTAGGGCATCGGGATTATGCAGAAATTCCTTATTTTCTTAAGTCGGCTGATTGCTTGGTTTTAACTGGCACGCAACAATCAGAAACATCCAAAAATTATACATCACCATTAAAAATGTTTGAATATATGGCGTCAAATAGGCCGATTGTTGCTTCCGATTTGCCGTCTTTCAGAGAGATTTTAAATGAAAATAACGCCATCCTTATCCAACCAGATAGTCCAGAAGCAATGGCAAAAGGCATTAAAAATGTTTTGACTGATTTAGGCTTAGTTGAAAAAATTTCTAATCAAGCATTTCAAGATGTTCAGAAATATACTTGGCAAAAGCGAGCAGAAAAAGTTATCCACAGCTTATCTGCTTGATTCCCGATTTTTGTGCTATAATTAATTATAGTAAAACTTAGAGCGAATCCAGAGCGATTTAAAAGTCGATATCGCCATTTTGGAATTCGCTTTTCTTGCTTTAAAAAGGTCGAAAAACTTATTGTTTGTTGATGCATGATAAACAATAAATTGACGATTAAATTGATTAATAAAAAATTATAATTTATATGAAAAACAAGAAAGAATTTTTTGCTGTATTGTTCAGTGTTTTAATTTGTGTTTTGGTGGTTTTCGCTGGTGTTTATGCTGGTACGACCACAGTCGGCAGTGATCTTCAGGTTAATGGTTCTTCTGCTTCGACCGAATTCTCGGTTATCGGCACTGCTTCTATTTCCGAAGATTTATGGGCCTCCGGCTCATTCCAATTCGGAGGAGGCGAGGGAATCGCAACAAAAAGCTATTCCAGATTGGGAGGCACTGCCACTGGTCATTCTTTAGCTGATGCTGATGACTTGATAATTAATGGAATGTTGGAAGTTGATGAAACAGCTTATTTTGACAATCGGGCTTCTGTTGCCCTGGATCTTTCTGTGGAAGGAGGCGATTTTTCAGTGAGCGGCACTAGTTTTTTTAGTGGCGTTGCTTCAATGTCTGACGCTAATGGTTTGCTGATTGGTGGTGGAGCCATGCTTTATGGCGGAACAACTTCTCCAAGCCAAGCCTTGTTTCCTTGTCCGAAAGGAGGCTGGTATTTCAGGAGTGGTATAGCTCAAACTGCGAGCACTAGCCTCTATTACTGTGCTCCCAGTGATGGATGGAATGCGGTACTAGGAATAGATATTAACCAATAACCAAGATAGATTCAGAAATTGATTTATGCGCAAAAAAATCTTGATAATAGCGTTTCTCTTTGTTTTTGCTGCAAACCTATTGGGTTGGCCAATGTTTGCTTTTGCTGCTGATGAAGTTAGTTTTAGCGCGGATACCAATATTCTCTTGGGAAATGGCATAACCCTGAAAATTATGGATGGCTCGCTTTGCGATAGCGTGGTTGTCGGCACAAGCAGCGTAACTCTTACCCTGTCTACGAATTCACACGTTGACTTGAGGTCGTATGATAGATATTTATTGGGCAATACTTTGGTAACCACAACCAGCTGCCAAGATGCTCCTGCCTACTCAAAAATTAATTTTACGGGTCAGGCAACCACTATAAGCGTTGAAATTACGCCTTCCAGCACCTGTGCTGTATGGGGCAGTTGGGATGTTGGTGGTAGTGGTGGCGGAGGTGGCGGCGGTGGCGGAGCTGATGTGATTGTGCAAAAGACGACTACCAGCACTGGAAAGGTAGATGTTAGTTCTTCCAACGGCGGTAAAACAACTTTAACCACAAGCGAGAGTACGAGTGCCACAGTTGATTTTCCGGCCAACGCAATTACTACTGCGACTCAAGCCAATATTAATCTTGAAAGCAAAACCAGTATTACCAATACATATCCAGTGCCCTCTGGTAAAAACATAGTAGGTAGTTATGTCTATAACCTTACAGCCACAGCTGGCGGAGTTTCGGTTGCATCGTTTTCCAAAGACGTTACATTAACCTTTACCTACACTGATAGTCAAATAACCGGCCTTAATGAGGATACTTTGAAGGTCTATTATTGGAATGGCACGCAGTGGACAGTTTTAACCAGCACAGTTGATAAGACAAACAATAAAATTACTGCTCTAACTAACCATTTTACTTATTTCGCGATTATAGGCGATCCATCCACTGTCCCGCCGGCTAAAATGGCCAAGCCATCTGATTATGGCCTCAAAGAAGGAGATTTAATCAGGGCAGTTGGCGATATTGACATATTCATTATCAGCCAATACGGTTATAAACGATTGTTCCTAAATCCAGTAATCTTTAATATGTACGGCCATTTGGGCGGATGGAGCGCAGTAAAAAGCGTGGCGCCGTCAACTCGAGATGCTTTTGTTACGTCCAATTATTACCGTTATGTTGATTCGCCTAAGGTGTATTTTGTGGAAGTAACCGGAGGAGATACAGGAATTTTCCATTGGGTAAATATGACTGCTGCTGATTTTTCTGCTCAAGGCGGAAAAGCAGATGCCATTTTCACCATTAACAAGAGTGAATTGGATTGGTATCCAAAAGGAGCAGACAAGACCTCGTTGTAAATGTAAATTTAGAGAAACAATAAAAATAGAGTTCTTCTCATTAGAGAAGAAGGGCTTTATTTTTTTATTGAAAAGTGATAATATGGGATTATGTGCGGAATAAACGGATTCAATTTCCGAAGCGAGGAGTTGATTGAGAAAATGAACGCAAAGATAAAGCATCGCGGCCCGGATCAAGACGGGATTTTTTTGGACAATAATATTTCTTTGGGCCATCGCCGTTTGTCGATTATCGATTTGTCGGAAAATGGCAAGCAGCCAATGTTTAATGAAGACAAATCATTGTGTCTTATTTTTAACGGCGAAATTTATAATTTTCAGGAACTAAGAGAAGATTTAAAAAACAAGGGGCATAAGTTTTTTTCCCAAACTGACAGCGAAGTTATTTTGCATCTTTACGAGGATTATAAAGAGGAATGCTTAAAATTTTTAAATGGAATTTTTGCTTTTGCAATCTGGGATATTAAAAACAAGGAATTGTTTTTGGCACGGGACAGAATCGGGGTTAAGCCGTTGTATTATTATTGGAATCCCTCGACAAGCTCGGGATCTTCGAAATTTATTTTTTCATCCGAGATAAAAGCGATTTTGGAGCACGATATTAAACGAGAAATTAACATTGAAGCATTAAATCACTATTTTCGGCTAATGTACGTCCCAGCGCCATTAACGATGTTTAAAGGCGTTTATAAGCTTCCACAGGCACATTATTTGAGGTTGTCGGCCCAAGGCCGACCGGCCTCGGGCTGGAAAGTAGAAATTAAGAGATATTGGGACATAGAAGATTTTTCCACCTACGGTGGATCGGCCGTAGGCCGAAAAGAGGCGATTATTCATGAAATTCAAAGATTAATGAAGCAGTCTGTAAAAGGCCAATTGATTTCCGACCGGCCAGTAGGCATATTTTTAAGCGGAGGAATTGATTCTACGTCAGTTTTAGGCATTGCTAAAGAATTATTGCAAAGTCCCATCAAAACTTTCTCAGTTGGATTTGATATTAACGACCCCAACAATAAATTTAATGCGGATTTTCTTTTAGCTCGAAAAACATCTGAATTTTACAAAACCGACCATCATGAGTTATTGGTTAATTGTAAAGATATTTTAAACAATATTGAAAAAGTTATTTATCATTTAGATGAGCCAATAGCAAATGTGACACAAACAGCTACTTTTTTGCTTTCCAAATTAGCTAAAAAAGAAGTAGCTGTTGTTTTGGGAGGTGACGGCGGAGACGAACTGTTTGGGGGATATAAACGATATTATTACAGCTATATTTTTAGCAAGTATTTAATAACAAGATTTTTTCCATTTTTGAAGTCAAAAATACACACAAAATTTATGTTTCAGAAAGAAACAGAAATTGCTAAAATTTTAAATAAAGACATAAATCAAGTTGGTTTGACAAACAAATTCTTCAAAGATAATTACTTTAGGTGCTATTCATCTAAGGACTATGAAAGGGTTTTTATGTTGGTTGACTTGAAAACTTGGTTGGTAGATGAGTCATTAATGAGGACCGACAAAATGACCATGGCGTATGGTTTAGAGCAAAGAGTTCCGATTTTAGACCATTATTTAGTAGAATTGGCAATGAAAATACCAAGCAAATACAAAATGAAAAGTGCAGAACAAGGGAAAACAATATTCATAGAAGCAATGAAAAAATATTTACCAGAGCACGTTTTGGATTCTGATAAGAAAAAAGTTTGGATGACTCCTGTTTCTCAATGGTTAAGAACCGATCTAAATCAATTTGCTAAAATGGTTTTATCTCGGAACTATTTTCCAGAGAATAAGAAGTATTTTAACTTTGACAATATCCAGAAATTATTTATTGATCACGTAGATAAAAAAAGATACAATTTAAATCTAATCTGGGCTGTCATTATGTTTCAAGTTTGGTGCAAAAAATACTTAACATGAAAACTGATTTCTATAAAAAAATTAGAAACAAATTAGTTGTTAATACCAGAGAATTTATTTTTAATCTTAATAAAAAAATTCCTCTTATCGGCCGTCCCTTGGTAGCTGGCTGGTGTTTGTTTTGCGATCTTAAATTTATAATAAAAAAGGAAATTTTAAAATTATCAGCTCGGTTTAAATACGGCAATGATAAGTTAAATTTCGAAAAAACTTGTTGGGTTGATCCTCAGAAAATAAATTATTGTCTAGTAAGCTCGGAGAATAAATTTAATATCTGGAAAAATTATTGCAAAATTTTGGATGGCGATTGGGATAAATCAACAATAAAATTTGAAGAACTAGATATTTATCAGGCACTTAAACAAAGATTTAATGAAAATAAAGAATGGGAAGAAACAAAATTTTATCAGCGAGTTTTAGAGCAAATATCCAGCGGCACTAAAAAATGGGAGTGTAAAAATAAAGAAGAATTTGATGCGCGCCTCAAAAAACTGGATTTACTATATCAAGAAATAAAAGACAATGGTTATAAATTACAAACAGAGCTTTATACTTCTGGATCCGGAGGAGCATTGGACGAAATTGCAGTGGTGATTGACAGAAATGGGCAGCTTTTACTGGTTGAGGGGAGGCATCGGCTTTCTGTTGCCAAATTATTAAATCTTTCTAAAATCCCGATTAAAATTATAGCCCGGCATAAAAAATGGATGGATTTTAGAAAAGAGCTGATTTTCTTTTCTAAAAATTACCAAAAGGGCCGACTTTATCAACCGCTTACTCATCCAGATCTTCAAGACATTCCCTTCCAAAGAGACGGAGAAGAAAGATTTGAAATAATAAAAGGAAATCTTACCATTAAAAGCGGAACCTTTCTTGATATTGGTGCAAATCTGGGATATTTTTGTCATAAATTCGAAGAACAAGGATTTGATTGCTACGCATTAGAAGAGAATCGGATGTGCCTTTATTTTTTGGAAAAATTAAAGAGAATAGAAAATAAAAAATTTAAAATAATTTCTGAAAATTTGTTTGAATACAAAAAAAAACAAAAGATTGTTTTTGATGTGGTGTTGGCTTTGAGTATATTCCATCATTTTTTAGACAGAAAAGATACGTATTTGAGTTTAGTCGATTTTATAAAAAGACTTGAGGTTAAAGAATTAATTTTTGAACCATATCTTCCTGCAGAATTTCAGGGCAGAAAAACTTATCAAAGTTATACCCCTGAACAATTTGTAAATTTCATAATTGAAAATTCTAATTGTTTGAAACAAGTAGAACTTATTGGTAAATCGGACAAAGGAAGACCAATTTATAAAATTATTCCATAAAAATGATAAAAAATTTCTTCTGGATTTTAATTACAATTGTATTGTCGCCACTTTTTTATATTAGAATTTTTATCAATAAGCACAAAAACAAAAAACAAAATATTCTATTAATCAGTACAGGAAAAATTGGAGATCTTGTTTGTACTACTCCGGTTTTTAGAGAGATTAAGAAAAATTTTCCCGATTCATATTTAGTGGTTGGTATTCGAGAGCAAAGCCATGGGGTGGTTCAGAATAATATTCATATTGATAGATTTATATTTTTAAATTCTGAAAAATATCAGGGATTTTGGGGAGAAATAAAATTAATCAGAGAGTTGATTAAAGAAAAATTTATTTTGAGTATAAATTTAAGTCCTCGCGCATTTAATACTATTCTCCCTTTTTGGGTCGGCATTCCGAAACGCATCACTTCCACATCAAAATTTACAGGCAAGATGGCCCGCATTTTTTCTTTTTTTAATAGTTATAGATTAGAATATAAACAACATACGTCAAAATTAAGGCACAATTTAGAGATATTAAGATTTTTAGAAATTAAAGATTTTAGCGAAAAGAAAGAAGTTTTTACAACCAGTGAAGAAGAGAAAAAAGCAATAAAATTTTTAAGGGAAAATAACCTGAAAGAAGATGATTTTTTAATAGGAATCAGTGTAACTGCTGGAAATAAGATAAAAGAATGGGAGCCGGACAAATTTTGCCAATTGGCCGATAGATTAATCGAAGAATTAAAAGCAAAGATAATATTTATTGGAACGCCGGACGATGAGGCTCTTATAAGCGGAATGATTGGTAAGATGAAAAATGAGGTTATTCCCGCTACAAGTTTCAAACTCAACGAATTAGCTGCCTTATTTAAAAAACTGAAGCTTTTTATTTCTGTTGATACTGGTCCATTATATATTGCTCATGCTGTAGGCACTCCTGTGGTTGACGTTGTTGGACCTTGTGATATCAATGAACAGCCACCAAGAGATGATCTTTCAGAGCTAGTTTATAAAAGAATAGATTGCTGGCCGTGTTCCTTCGTTATACCACCGGCTCGTTACTGCAAAAACAAACATTCGCGCTGTATAAAAGAAATAACCGTAGAAGACGTTTTTGTGGCAATTATAAAATTACTAGAGAGGATATATGTATAAAAATTGTTTAATCTGTGGACAGGATTATGATGTCTTGATTCTGAATAATTTAAGAATGAGAAAATGTAAGGGTTGCGGCTTAATTTGGCTGGAGGATTTTAATGTTTCCGAAAATGGTTATCGGAAAGAAATGGTCGACACGACTCAAGGTAAAATTAAGGAACGACTTTTAGATTCGAAAGATAGGTTTAATATTTTAAAGCGATATGCAAAATTGGACAATTTATGTGATATTGGCTGTGGTGACGGATCATTCCTGGAAATTTTAAGACAAAATGGATACAAAAATATTTTTGGCATAGATCCTAATATTATGTTTTGTAAGTTTGCTCGACAGAGAGGATTAGAAGTATTTGAGGGTAAGATAGAAGATTTTTCAAGATTAACAAAAAATAGAACTATTAATACTATAACGATGTTTCATTTAATTGAACACCTGAAAAATCCAAAAGAAATCTTGGAAGTTATTTATAAAAATATAAAAAAGGGGGATAAATTAATTATAGAAACTCCAAGCATAGATGCGGTTCCCCTTAAAAATAGCAATTATGTGCACAGGCTTATTTACTCTAAGCATCTTTTTTACTTTAATATTAAAAATCTACAGAAGTTTTTAACAGACATTGGATTCAAAGTTGAGGCCATGGGTAAAAGAGATTTTAACCGATATAATCTAAATATAAGGGAATCTTTATTTAGACTCGGTTTTTTGCCAGCAAGAATAATTAAGGAAGCAAACGACTCAAGATTAGAACGGAAAGAGCGAAAAAAACATTCTATTAAATCTTTTATTAAAAATATAATTAGAAAGGCCTTAAGCAGAGTAGTTATATTATTTGGTAGAACGAATTTTATTTGGGTTGTGGCAGAGAAATAAATTTATATGTTTAATAAAATAAAAAAATTCTTAAAGCAGAATATTGGTTCCCTTGTTTTGCCTCATTTGCCTTGGCAGTTTTGCGATTTTGGTTTTTCAGGAAGAATAATTATTGAACCCACTAACTTTTGTAATCTTAGGTGTCCGCTTTGCCCCACGTCTACAGCGCAAAGAGTAAAAGGATTTCTTTCGCTTGAAAATTTCCAAAAGATTATAAACGATATCCCTAATTTAAAATCAATTAATTTTGGTTGGTCTGGTGAGCCGCTTTTGAATAAAGATGTTTTTCAGATGGTAAAATATGCCCATGATAGAAGAATTGAAACTGGCATTAGTACTAATACTGTTTTTTTGAACCAGTACATAGATGAAGCTCTGAATTCTGGATTAGATGATTTGATTGTTTGCCTTGATGGTGCAAGTAAGGAAACGCACGAAAAATACCGCATTGGTAGTGACTTCGAATTAATTAAAAAGAATATTAAGGGTTTTTGCGAAGAAAAAAGAAAAAGAGGATTAAGCAAGCCACGGGTTACATTGCAAAGTTTATTGACTAAATTTAATGAGCACGAAACTCAAGAAATAATAGAATTAGCAAGAAGTTTGGGAGTAAATAGATTGGACTTTAAAACTCTTTCTTTGGGCAGCAGCGTCGCACTTGATGAGAGAATAGAGAGAGCAAAAGAATTTTTGCCGTCAGATAAATACTCACGCTATCAAATTAAAGATGGCAAGACCATTCTTAAATCTAAGCCAAAACTTTGTTCTTGGCTGCGCCAAAGCGTTATTTTATGGAATGGTGACATAACTATCTGTTGTTATGATTTTGAAGGGAAATTAGCTATCGGAAACATTTTTAAAGATGGCGGCTTTAAAAAAATATGGAAAAGCGAGAAATACAGAAAATATCGCAGGAAAATCATTAGAAAAGAATTTGATTTATGTAAAAACTGCAGCCGCACAGACGAATATACTAAAAGTATTATTTATGAAAATAATTGAAATAATTAAAAATTATTTTAAAATGTCTTTTGTGAGAGACGTGGGCTTCTTACAAATAAGCAACTTTTTTTCCATTTTTGTTGGTGCTGTAGGGTCCATTATTTTGGCGAGATTATTGCGTCCAGAAACATACGGAACATATGGATTAATTTTTGCCTTTGTTGGCGTAGTCGGAATTTTTATGAATTGGGGCGCTGATTATGCTGGTCTGACTCTTTTGGCTGAGGCCTATGCAAAAAAAGATAAAGGAGAAATTATAAATATTTTGGCTTATTATGTTAAACTTGGTTTGATTATAATTTTTAGCATCGGGATATTAGGAATTATTTTCAGCTCCCAGATAACTAAGTTGCTATATCATAATGCTCAGATTGGCCAGCTTGGAAGAATTGTTCTGGCTGGCATCGTTTTAAACATTATTTACAATATGTTGAATATGATTTTACAGGCGAGCAGGAGAATTAAGCATTTGGTTGTTTTGGAGGTTTTAAATAAATTCGTTTTCGTATTTTTGCCAGTTATTTTTGTGTTGCTTGGCTTTGGGTTGTTGGGTTTGGTTTGGGGGTATTTCATTTCTGCCTTATTATTTTTATTCGTTTCTTCGTTAACTTTATATTTTTTATCAAAAAAAGAAGAATTAATGATTAATTTTAAGGAAATTTTTCTTAATTTTAAAAAAATAGATTTTAAAAAATACTTTAGATTTGGTTTTTCAGTCGCCATAAATAGTAATTTGGGCACCCTACTTTCGCTTTTGCCGATTATTTTTCTGGGGGCATATGCAGTCAGCAGTGATATAGCTTATTTTAAAATCGCCTCCGCGTATATTGAGATCCCCTTAGTGGCTATAGGACCAATTTCCAGGTTATCGGGGGTTCAATTCCCAAAATCAAAGATTTTTGGGAATAAAACGCTTAAAAATCATTTTTATAAAGTTTCTTTAATGTCTGGATTTATCACTTTATTGTTAATGGTCTTATTTATTTTTTGCGGTCCGATTTTAATAAAATTACTTTATGGCTCAGAATACGTTAAGAGCATAAATTTAGTTTACTGGTTATCTATTTTTGGTGTTGTTTCGGGATTTAAAATTGGATTAGGCCCAATTTATAGAACATTAAACAAAATGAAAACCAGCATTATAATTACAATTAGTCAGGTAATTTTAACAGTATTATTTGCCTTTCTTCTCATGAAGTTTTATTCTTCCCTCATGTCTGTTGTATTTTCTTTAATTATTTGTTCAATAATTTTTCTTTTCATTCACTTTTATGCGATAAAAATTATTTTTAAAAACAGAGGGGAGTGTAATTAAAATGAATTTTAAAAATTTTTTACAGAATTATAATAAAATTTACCTGAAGTTTTTTGTAAGGTCTTTATTGAAAAGATCTACTCCTTTCTTTGGTTTAATTTTCCAAGTAACAAATAAGTGCAATTCCCGATGCGTTACTTGTTTTAATTGGAAAGTTTTGAACAGAGAACTTGATAAAGAGCTTAGCCTAGAAGAGATAGATAAATTTAGTAAAAGTTTTGGCAGAATTAATAATATTACTATTGGTGGGGGAGAGCCATTTCTTAGAGAGGATTTGTCGGAAATTATAAAATGCTTTGCCAGAAATAATAATCCATCAGTAATCGCCATTCCCACCAATTGTTTGTCCGGCGATATTATCGTTTCTAGGGTTAGAGAAATATTAGAAAGCTTTAAAGGGACCTTAAAAATTGGGCTATCTTTAGACGGAATAGGTCAAGACCATGATAGAATTAGGGGAGTTGGTGGTAATTTTGATAAATTTTTAGAAACCTATCGAAAACTATCCAGATTAAAAGAAAAATATCCAAAATTAAGGTTAAGAATATGTACAACCGTTTTGAATTTAAATATAGATAAAATTATTGATTTAATTGATTATATTAAAAATAATCTGCCAATGATAAACTCTTATGGTTTAGAATTATTGAGAGGGGATTATGATCAAAGCAAGGTCAGTGGGGCGAGCATTGATAAAATTTCTCGTGTTTTTAAAACAATAGAAGAAAACGAAGATAAAGATAATTTTAACGAAAAAGTAATTAATCCTATTTACCGTAAAATATTATTGGATATTTTAAGCCAGAAAAAACAGGTTATTCCTTGTCGTATATCTGCTTTTCTGCCCGTTGTTGATCCTGTGGGCAATGTTTATCCGTGCGAAAATAGGCCGAAAATCGGCAATTTAAGAGATTTTAATTATGATTTAGTTAAAATTTGGCAATCTAAAGAAGCAAAAAAAGCAAGAAAATCTGTCAGGGAAAAAGAATGTTATTGCGTCCATTCTTGTTATCAGAATCCGAATATTTATTTAAGCCTAAAAACAATTTTCAAAATCATAACGAGAAAATATTAATGAAAGTAAGCGTCATTATACCAACTTATAATCGGAAAAAATTTTTAAGCCAAACCCTTAAACATTTTTGTGATCAAAATTATAAAAATTTTGAGATTCTTATTGTTGATGATGGAAGTACGGATTGTACAAAGGAAATGATTGAAAAATCAAAATTGCCATTAGAAATAAAATATTTTTTTCAAGAAAACAAAGGTCCGGCTGCTGCTAGAAACCTGGGAATAAAACACGCAACAGGAGAAATAATCTTTTTTACGGGAGACGATATAATTCCGTCAGAAAATTTAATTAAGGAACATGTAAGTTCTCATGAGGGCCAGGGAGAAAATATAGTAATCTTAGGACGCACCCTATGGTTTTCAAAAATTAGAAAAACGCCATTTAGAAAATACATTGCTGATAAACATTTTGCTTATGCGGGCATTTCTGATAAGGATAATGTTTTTTGGGGAAGTTTTTACACGTCCAATATCTCAATCAAGAAGAGTTTTTTAGAAAAAACTGAATTATTTGATGAAAGTTTTAAATATGCTGCTTACGAAGATTCAGAAATTGGTTACAGATTAAGCAAATTGGGAATGCGAATGATTTTTAACAAAATGGCCATAGCTTATCATAATCATAATCTCAGTTTTAAAAATTACGAAAAAACCATGTTTTACAAGGGAAAGTCAGCGGTTTTATTGAGCAAAAAGGTTCCGGCTTTGAAGGCAAAGGCAGATTTTAAAGAAAGTAATAATTTCTTAAAATCTATTTTAAAAAAAATGATTTTTAATAAGTTTTTTTTAACAATAATAACTCAGATTATTTGTTTTTTAGACGGAATATACATACCTTTGCCCGGATTTATTTACAGAAAAATACTTGGTTATTATTATATTCAAGGAATTAAAAATGGAAAATAATTTAAAAATTTCTATAATTATAACTCATTTTTTCGACATAGATTATTTGATTAATTGCCTAGATTCAGTGTTTAAGTCAGATTATCCCAATTTTGAAGTAATCGTAGTTTTTAATGGTAATAGAGATAATTCTTACGAAATTGCAAAACAAAAATTTCCTCAAATAATTTCTATTCTGAATAAAAAAAACCTTGGATTTTCTAGGGCGAATAATCAAGGAATAAAAATCAGCAATGGAGAAATAATATTTTTATTAAACGATGATACGATTATTCATCCGCAGTTGATTTCTATCTTATCTAAAAAATTGATAAGTTCTGATGAAATTGGAATTGTCGGGCCGAAAATTTATTTTATGTCCGCTTCTGGTGACCAAACAAATAAAATATGGTTTGCTGGCGGGAAAATTGACTGGGAAAAACAGAAATCATATCATTTAGGTAGAGACATGAACGATGAAGCACACAAAGATGAAGAAAAAGAAGTGGATTTTATCACTGGTTGTGCTTTAATGATTAAAAAAGAGGTTATTGATAAAATTGGATTATTAGATGAGGGGTTTTTTGCCTTTTACGAAGATGCCGACTGGTCCCAAAAGGCAAAAAAGGCTGGTTATAAGATTGTCTATGTCTCTTTTGGCGGGGTTTGGCACGCAAAATCAGCAACTGCTGGGAAAATATTTTTCGGAGAAGAAAAAAAGAAAAATATCTTTTGGCTAATTTCGAATTATTTTTACAGAGACGTAATGGTGGCATGGAGAAGATATAAAAATAAGATTATATTCTTTAACAGATATTTATCAGGAAAGGATAAATTTATATTTTTATTGAAATCTTTTTTTCTTTCAACGCCGTTTTTAATTTGGACTATTTTTTATAAAATACCAAAGTCGATTTTTAATTTAAGATTTAAAAAATAAAATTATGTCTAAGTTTATGTCTATTGTTAAAAATGAAAAGATATTAAGAGTGCTCTTTTTCTTAGCGGTATCCGTTTTAGCGGTTGCAGTTTGGTATTCTCCGATAATATTTAAGGGATATGCAACTCATGAAATTTCTAGAGAAATTATTCTGGCAAGAAATTATTATGAGACCGGAGTTTTTGCTGACCAAAACAATTTAAATATAACTTTGGCGTCTAGCTTAATTAAAGCGGACGGTCATCCACTTGTCTTAACAGAATATTTGGGGGCATTTTTTTATTCTAAAATTTTTAAATTAATCGGTGGGGTTCCAGCCTACAATGACCTTATTTTAACTTCCATTGTTTTATATGCTTTAATTTTATTTATTTTTTCGATCTTAGTTCTGCGCTTATTCGGTTTTAAGATAGCAATGATTTTTTCTCTGATTTATATGTTTTTGCCATTTATCTGGGGGACGACATATTGTTTAGAGATGTATGAATTTTGCTTTATTTTTTGGTCTTTGTTTTTCGTGTTTTATTTTTGGGCCGACAAAAGACAAGATAAATGGTCAATTCCTTTATTTGTAATTTCTGGAATTTTTCTTGTCTTGTCCGGACTAAGCAAAGAGGTAACACTTGTTTTTGCTTTGGCGCTTTTTATTTATTTGTTTTTCAAAAAAAAGAGAAAAGAATTATTCTCAATTTTTATTCCTTTTACCGTGTTGTTGGTAGTTTTTTGGCTGCCAGCAATAATCAACGGAACAAATAGATATGTATCTCTATTGAAGCCTGATTCAGAAGAAGCAATTTTTACAGGATATTTTCATGTCTTTCCAGATCCATATACATATTATTTTGAAAAGGATCAATTTTTAGAACAATTTAAAAATCAAGATTTAGGACTATCCGAGAATTTAGAAATCAAGAAGAATTTAGTAAATTTTGGTTTGGCAAAAATTACAATTGTTGATCGTTTAAAGGTGGGTACATATATACTCATTCAGCATTTCTTAAGATTCTTTTCTCTGCAGGAATTTGGCGGACCATTTATTTTTTTGTTTTTAATTTTAGGCTTTCTTTATTTGAAGAAGAGATCAGAAGAAATTTATGGTTTATTTAAGTGTTGGCTAATTATATCTTTTCTGGTTTTTTCTTATGTGCTTCTGGCCGGTCGAAGCCACCTCATGGATTTTTCTTGGTCGCTTGTATTGGTTATTACCATGGGTTTAATTTATTTAATTGATATACTGAAAGAAAAATTTGATCTTATTAATAGAAAAAGTTTAATCTTTGAGCTTCTAATTATCGGCTTGGTAATTTATCACCTAATATTGGTCAACCATATTGTTTTGGGCGCAAGATATGAAAAAGATTCTATACCTCGTAGTATGGCTTATGCCGACTTGGTAAATAAATTAGATGTCAAAAATACGGATGTTATTGCTATTCCTGCTGATTTTCCAAATCAAATTGCAACTTTAAATTATTTTATAAATAAATCTTTTGTGATTTTTAAGCCAGAAACGATCAAGCGTCTTTATGCGGAGAATAAATTAAAAAAAGCCCTTGAGGCCTTTAATGTAAAATATATTTTGGGCTATTCTGATGATGTCTCTAAAAAAGTAACAGAGCAGGCGAAGATAATGAATATCGCCTCTGATTCTTTGAAATTTGATATCAAAAAAGTTTCCGAAAATAAAAGTTTCTTTATGAATCTGGTAAGATAAAAAGAGTATTTACTTAAATTTAAGAGGTTTGATCAACCAACAAATTAATCCGATTAATGATGTAAATAATGATATTGATAATATTAGCGTTGAAAAGACTATGATCTGTTCTTTGGGAATCATGAGTGGACTTAAGGCCAAGATAAGCGCAGCATCTCTTATTCCGATACCGAAAATTGAAACGGGTATCAATGTAATGAATCCCGTGATGGTGACAGTGATGGCTAAATACAAAAAAGAAATATTAATATTTGCGCCCTTAGCAAGAAAATAAACTTGTAAATAATAAAATGTCCAAGAAAAAGCGGAAATTATAAAAACCATTAAATAATTTTTAAGTTTAAATATCTTAAAGCCGTCAATAAAATCCTGGAGATTTACATTCCAGGATTTTTGATATTTCTGAGGTAATAAAAAATTGATTATTTTGTCAGTACCCCACTTTATTAGGCCAATTTTCCAAAAAAATATTAATAATATAATAAAAATTATTATCCCCAGGATCAAAATCAGAATTTCTTTCTGAATAGAGCTTATAAAAAATAATGAGCCAATAATAACAAAAGTTAAAAGAAAAGCAAAATCAGAAATTCTATCTAAAACTATTCCAACCATTGATTTTCCCATAGAATGCCCATCTCTAGTAAGATAAATTGCCTTTGAGAGCTCCCCCAGCCTTCCGGGCGTGATAACCCCCATATACGTTCCAACCCAGTACATTAAAAACGAATCTTTAAAATTGTATTTTATGTCTTGTTTTCTTAAAATATAGTGCCAGCAAAAGGATTTATTTATGAACATGGGTATCACTAGTCCGAGAGATATTATTAAGTATAATGATTTAATATTTTTAAAATTCTGAAAAATTTCTCCAGTATTAGTTCTAAAGAGAATTATTATAAACAAAATTATGCCTAGTAAAAATAAATATTTTTTTAGAAGCTTTCTAAACATTTTTCTTTCCAATAATTATTTGGTTCAATAAAATAAAGTCAAGTTTTAAAAATTTTAATATTTTTTCTATTAACAATTCAAAGGGAAAACCAACAGGAGAGATCATAAATTTTTTAGTCCTAAGCACTTTAAAACCGGCACCATTAAAATAATCTTTTAATTTTTTAATGGTAAATGTTTCTTGGTGTAAATCTTTTTCTATGCAATTCATTGCTTGGGCAATTTTATCGAAAAATGGATCAGGAGTTGTTATTATTATGATTCCATTGGTTTTAAGAATTCTATAAATTTCTTGCAACATTTTAATTGGTTGTTCTAAGTGTTCAATCAGTGCCGTGGCATAAACAATATCAAACGTATTATCTTTAAATGGCATGTTTTGAGCGTCGCCCTGAATAATTTCGATATTTTTGTCGTCACAGGCTTGTATTAATTCTTTGCTATATTCTAATCCAATGCACTTGGCTAATGGGAATTTTTTTTTGACCCCGCCTAACATTAGACCATCAGCAGTTCCTACATCTAATATGGTATTAATATTTAACGGGTGATATTTTTTAATTGCTTCAATCACTTCATAGCCTCTTCTTTTTAATCGATATATTCGTGATAATCTTGTTTTTCTCTCTTGATGATAATCTTTTTTCATTGTTCCTTTTTTCATATTTTTAGTAATTTGATGGCGGCGTTTATTTTATTTAATAATTCTCGCCAAGATTTTAGTTGAGTTATTTTTTTAAGAATAAAGCCCGGTCTCAAATAAAACGAGCGATAGGCCTTTTTTAATAAAGCAAATAATTCTTTCTTTCTTTTATTTGTTTATAGTTCATTTTTTCAACTTGTGTATCAAGAATTTCTATCTGATGATTGGTTTCTCTTTTTAAGTAGGCCGCAATATACATTATGCCTAGGGGGGTAAAAAATCTAATCCCTCTTCAAGGATTTTTGGTTGGCAGCTTTGAAGCGTGTATTTAAATGGTGGATTAATGAGAAGAATTTTCATTTAAATATTGATCGATTGACAAAAAGTCAAATTTTTTAATTAATTTTTCAAATTTTTTCCAAGATTTTTTAATACCCCAGTACTTTATTTTCTTTTTCCACCAGGGGACAGATTCTATTTTGGGTAGATCATTAAATAAGTCTAGAGGATGAAAGTAGAGGGCCGGAATTTTATTTTTGGAGGAAATTTTTAAGAGAAAACAATATAGCCATAATGGTAAAATCCTGAAGTATATTCCACCCAAAGAAGATGGTACCTCAAGTATTTCTTTTTTTAAAAAATTTCTTTTTAAGGGGTGAATACTGGAATCGTATTGAAAATTATTTTTAATAACTTCCACGGCCCATTGGGTTTTTGGATTTAAAGAAAAATTCGGCGCCCTAAACCCTTTTAATTTTTGATCAATTAAGCCCTTGATAATTTGATTGGTTTTATCTAATTCTTCTTGTAACATATCCCTGTCTAATTCATTAAGCGGGTTATGAGAATATCCATGAGAAGCTATTTCGTGGCCAGCACTAGAGATCGTTTTAATCAGTGCAGGATATTTTTCTGCTAGTTGTCCCAGAACGAAAAAGGTTGCTTTTTGGTTATATCTTTTTAGTAAATCTAATAACAACATAAAATAATTTTCAATTTGACAATCTGTTTTATCTGTCTCTCTTAAGTACTTTTTCAGGAAATTACTACTGTATGGGAATTCCACATCGAAAGTTAAGATTGCTTTATTTTTGTTCATGATCATTTTTTAAATCTTTTCTTATCGCTACCATTTGGTCGGTCAAAAGGCCAAAAAAGAAGATTAGCACAGAAGAAATCGCTAGGAAAAGAGTAGAGGTGCTAATGTGAAGAATTGTATGATAGCTTTGAATTATATCATTTATTGATGAAATAATTGTAAGGAGTATAAGCAACCCAGTTATTGGTAAAAATACTCGTAAAGGAGAAGTAAGTAAAATAGTTTGCAGAATAAAAATTAAAGTATCAAGTGCATGTCTAGGCCTGACCTTGCTTTTACCTTCCCTTTTATTTATGGTCACGGGAACGTATTTAATGGATAATTCCTCGTTTGCGAACGTTAGCAGTGTTGTTGTAGAAAAAGAAAACCCATCGCATAGTAGGTGAATAAATTTATTAATTTTATCTCTTTTTACGATTCTCAGTCCGCAATTTAGATCTGGAATATCTTGTTTGCTAAGATACTTAGCAAGCCATCGCAATAGTTTTTTTCCAGGCTGGCGTACAAGAGGTCCTTTATAGCCGATTCTGGCTCCACTGATCAGATCAAAATCACCTGCATATTTTATCATTTCTGCAATGTATTCTGTTTTATGTTGACCGTCAGCATCAAAAAATAGCAAATTGTTAAATTGTGCATTCCTAATGCCGGTTTTTAAACTTGCTCCATATCCTTTATTGGTTTGGTGATGGATAAATTTAACCCCCGGAATCTTTTCAATAACTTCTTTGGTGTTATCTGTTGAGGCATCATTGATAATTATAATCTCGTATTCTAAATTCAATTTTTTAAGTTCATCTTTTAGTCCCTCGACCGTCTGGCTAATTATTTTTTCTTCATTATGGGCAGGAATTATCACCGAGAGGTTGATTTTTGAGTTGTTTTTATTTTCTTCCATAATATTTTTAAACTGTTTAATTGTTTATTTTGTAGATTTCTATTATTGGACCCATTCTGTTAAGAGTCCATAAATCAATAATCGGATTATAAATTTGAGTCGGAAATCCAGAAGTTATTTTAGATGGTTTTTTAAACGGACCGAAAGTTGCTACTAATTTTCCTAATCGAGTACCCATTTGTTTTTCCGTATCTCTTAATGAAGAAAAATCGTAACCGGCAGATTGATTGGCCCAGATAAAATAATCAACCTGAGTTTTTATAAAATTATAAGCCCTCGCTTCGTTTTCATCAAACGCCCAAAGAGGGAAGATCGTTCTGCTATTTGCAGGATAATTTTCAGGAGTAATTGTGAGCAACAAATTATCTCTTTTGCCTAATGAGTTTGGTCCAGCCAAAGAAAGCTTTACTTTTAAACTTTCTTGGCTTGGAAAAAATTTAGGGCCCCCGCTTGAAATAGCAATCATTTGAGAGGAATTAATATTTTTCTCTATCCATTCGGCCGCCAACTCCCGAGTATCTTTTCTTATTACAAGAACACTTAAACGAATAGATTGAATCGTTGAAAAGACTAAGAAAATGACTATTAATATTTTCAAGTAAAAATGTTTTTTTCTCGCCACAAGATTCATGATTTGTCCAAATAGAATTCCAGCAAACATTGATAAAAAGGGAACCAAAGGAACGGCAAACTTGTATTCGGTAGTACCATATGCGCCGAGTACTAAGAAATGACTTATTAAAATAAAAAGTGCACCCGTAATTCCTGCTCTGTATTTGAAATTTTCTATTGAATATTTGTCTCCCTTTTGTTTTTTAAGGGCGACCAAATAAAGAATAAGAGTAATTAGTAAAACAATTAAACCGCTTTCACTCAAAATAAGTCCTTTTAAGGCAGTAATCCATCCCTTGCCAGTGAACCCACCGACAGTAACATATTGTCCACTTAGACTGACATTAATTTTATTATCAAGAAATAGAGCTTTTTTAAGATTTAGTAAAACATATGGCCAGCAAATGACGGTAGTCAGAAAAAACGCTGATAACCCGAATAAAAAATTAAGAGAAACAAAATTTTTAATTTTAAATTTTATATTCTGGGCCCTGCCCCTTTCTTGAATTATGAGGAAGTGTCCTATAATTAAAACAAAAATTACTAAGAATCCATTATGAAGCGTACCCAGGGTAAGTCCGCCAACCAATCCCAGAAGAATATAAAGAGATAAGGTTTTTTTCTCAATTAAGAATAAGTAGACATAGAAGCTGAGAAAAATCATAAAAGCAACAAGCAAGTGAGGACGAACCAGATGAGAATAATGAATATGAAGAAGGCTGAAACACATTAGAAAAGCAGACAGTAAAGCACCTATGTCGGCCCATTTTTTTGTAATGCCCGATAAAATCTTTTTTGTGACAAGATAAACTAAAGGTATTAACAATGTGCCAAAAACAGCTATTACTATTCTTGATATTTCAAAGAGCTGTTCTATGTGTAAGATAACGTAGTTTAAAAATTCGCTTGCTGAAGAAAATACTCCTATGATTAATCCAATCGCATAAAACACTCCGAAGATTGATAGAAGCAGATAAGAAGAGAAATAAGGATAATGGCTAGGATTTTTAAATTGAGAAAAATCATTATGAGTGATCCCGTTTGCCAAATCAAGGGCCTTACTAAACAAAAAAGTATCGCTAAAATCTATATAAGACATTCCATATCCAAAAGGTAAAACTCTTAAGAAAAAGCCAATTACAGTAAGCAAAAGGATAATTATAAAACTTATTTTTTTCATTTGTATTGCAATCTTATTCTATCCCAATATATTTTAATTGACAATATAGATTTATACTATGTTATAATATATAAAATATAGCATAATACATTTATGTATTATATCATATAAAAATATGCTTCAAAAATGTATTTTTATTTATGTTGGGCAAACAGATATGAGCTACACGCTTGCCAGTAAGAGAGATTATGGTTTAAAAAGGGAACCACAAATAGGATTTGCGTATTTAAGCGCTGTTTTGCGTCAGCACGAAGTTGAATCCGAAATACTAGATTTTACCATTAAACCAATGAGTAAGAAGTCCCTGATTGATTATATCGTTAAAGAATCTCCGGTATTCGTAGGATTTTATGCTGCTGCCGCCATAAAAACTTACCTTCTTGAATATTTGAAATCCTTGCGAGAAAATTTTCCGAATTTAAAGATATTGGCAGGTGGGCCAGACATATACGATTGCGAAAGCTATCTCATGGCCGGCGCCGATGCTTACTGTATTGGAGAGGGGGAAAAAACAATTATAGAGTTACTTTACTATTGCCAAGGCAAGATGGACAAATCAAAGATTAAGGGCATTGCTTATATTGAAAACGATAAGATACAATACACCCCACCACGAGAACTTATAGAGAATCTTGATGAGCTTCCTGTTCCAGCCTGGGATAAATATGATTTGGACAAATATTACGATTATCATATTTTTGACATGAGACATCCCTATACATCTATAATGACTTCAAGAGGATGTCCTTTCCAGTGCACTTATTGTGTTTCTCACAAAATTTGGGGGCATAGATATCGACGCAGGTCTCCTGAACATGTGATGAAAGAGATTGATTATTTGGTACTCGAAAGAGGTATTAAGTATATTACTTTTCAGGATGATATTTGGTCTTGGATGGATGATGATTGGGCGAGGATGGTTTGTAGGGAGCTTATTTTGAGGAAATATGATTTAAAATGGAGGTGCATTTTACACCCACTAAGTTTTTTGAAAAGTCGTAAAGAAATATTGCCTATGATGCGGCGAGCTGGCTGTACATCAATTACTACTGGATTGCAGTCTGCCTCTGCAACAATATTAAAAAATATAAAAAGAAGCCCAAGCGAACCCGAGGCTTTGGCCGAATTGATCAGTATTATGAAAAATTTGGGAATTTCAAACAATACTGCTTTTATTTTTGGTCTGCCTGGTGACACAGAAGAAACTATTGAAGAGTCTATCCGTTATGCTTTAAGGGTTAGACCAACTTTTTGTGGATTTTATGTTCTTTCTTTGTTGCCAGGCTCTGACATTTGGCTAATGCAAAAACAAGGGAATTATCATACTCTTCCAGAAGAGGTAATTAGGAGGAAATGTAAAGAGGCTGCTAAACGTTTCTATACTAATCCCTTGGTTATATTTAATATTTTAAAATCGGTAATAAGAGCGAATCCCAAATGGTTCTTAAAGGCGTTTGCTCACATAAAATATTTATTAGAAATCTCGGGGATTTTTAAAACGAAAGTCATTGATAGAAGAAATCAATAAAATTTTTCAAGTTATTTTAGCCAGATTTTTTCTGTATAATTTTATTAATTTCTTTATCAAATTGATTCCTTTATCTATAGTCCATTGAAAAATCCATCCAATATTAGATTTGGGCCATCGATTCGGATGGATCAGTAAGTGGATTTTTTTAATTTCTCCTTTGTTAATTTTTTCAATTAAGTCCGAGGTTTTATTTATGTCGTTTATCTTTTCTCCTTCAATTGTGTCCCAGACAACATTTTCATTTGTGTTCCAATTTCTTCCCGAATCGGATAAGTATAGATATTTTGAATGGTCAACAGAGAGATAAGCTTCGCCCTTTAAATTAAATTTGCCTAAGGGGTATTTTTTCCAAATTAATCGATTATCCCATTTTGATAAGGGTCGAGAGTGCATTGCAGCCGAAACAACTGGATATAATTTTCTTAATTTTTCAAGGTCATTTTTACATAATTGAACAGTTTTTTTTAAATTGCCTTTTGCGTCGGCCAGGCATTCATAATGATAACCGATCTCATGACCCATTTTGATAATTTCTTTAATAATTTCTGGTTTAAATACGTGGGACTTTGTTCGAAAAAAATAGGTGCCAAATATACTCATTTCTGCCTCCATTTTGGCTATCAATAGGGCTGTTTTGGGAAAGCGGTCTATGTCGTGGCGCAGTAAAACAACTTTTTCTTTTTTATCTATTTCTTTTTGCTGAGACCAATAAGTATCAAGACGACTAATATAATAATTGTGTTTTTTAAAAGCAGCAATCAGTTGTTTCAGCATATTTAGAGAAAAGTCTTTCATGGTTTCAAAGTTTTATTGTCTTCCATGTCCATCCACATACCAAAGAAAAAAGAAAGAAATCCCATCATAGTGGAAAGTGTAAAAATAATCAGCGTGGTATCTGATGAGACGCGTTCAGTAATAAAAAAAACATAAAGAAATCTAAGGCCCAAAGGTACTGAAATAAGAACAATACATACAAGACTAAGCAGATAAAATAATACAAGGGGATGGAACTCTCTGACCAAATATTTATGAAATATTCTTCTCAAGTATAGTTTTAAAAGAAGGAAACTGATTTTTGGAATATAAGTTCTTAATTTTATTCTGCTTTTTGCCAGACCATAAACTGGTTTTACTTCAACATCCCGAACCTTATAGTTTGACAGATTTAACATATTTAAGATATGGGCATTATAGCCATATCTTTTAGTCATTTTTTGAATATCTATGGATTTTAAGGCATTTTTTGAGATTGCCGTATAACCGCACTGGGGGTCAATTAGATGCCAATATCCGGTAGCGAACTTGGTTAGTAAAGTAAGAAAAGAATTTCCTAAAAATCTATAAAAGGGCATAATCTTATAAACCCCAGGCCTTAAAAGCCGATTTCCTTTTACATAATCAGCCTTTTTTTCTACAATGGGTCTAATAACTTTTGATAAATCCGAGGGGTCCATTTGAGCGTCTCCTGCCATAACTGCTGTTATGTCTAATTTTAATCCACGAGCTTTTAGATAACCATCAATCAAGGACTTACCAAGTCCTTGATTTTGTTTATGGTTAATTAAAATAATTTTCTTATTTTTTTTCATCAATTCCCGAACAATTAATTCTGTAGTGTCTTTGCTTGCATCATTAACAACAATAATTTTATCTACAAAATCAGGCATTGTTAAAATGACATTGCTAACCAATTTTTCTTCATTATAGGCTGGAACTACTACGCCAATAGATTTATTTTTAAACATATTTTTATTTACCTAAATATTTTTTAAGCCAATCAAGGGTTTCTTGAAGTCCTTGGTCAAAATCTGTTTCAAACTCAAAACCTAAACTTTTTAATTTTGAGTTATCAACAATAAATACTTTTATATCACCCGGTGTCCAATCTTGATATTTTATTTCTAAATCTTTTTTTCCCAATGAATTTAAAATTTTATCAGCTAATTCTTTAATGGTTATTCTTATACCTGAAGCACAATTATAGCATTGACCTTTTGTTTCTTTTTTTGCGGCAACCAAAATATTGGCCCTAATCACGTCTTTTACATAAGTAAAAGACCTTTGTTGGGTTCCATCTCCAAAAATAATTAAGGGTTGGTTTTTAATTGCTTTACGGCCAAAAATTGAAACGACGCCTCCTAAATCACCACATTCTTGTCTTGGGCCATATATATGAAAATATCGCAACACAGTAATATCCATATTATAAAGATGGTTAAATACTTTTGCATATTGTTCTCCAGCTAGTTTGCTGGTCCCGTAATACGAGGTGGGATTTATAGCAGAGCCAGTAGAGGCATGAACAATTTTTTTAACTTTGAAATCTTTGGCTAGTTCAAGAATATTAAAAGTGCCTTTAGCATTAACTTCAAGGTCTCTCCTTGGGTCTCGGAGACAAATAGTTTTTTTTGAAGCAGCTTCATGAAAAACAATATCCATCCCTTTAAAATAGGGCTTTAATTTATTGTAATCAGTGACATCACAGTTTACTTCCTGAAATTTAGGATTACTTAAAAAGGGTTTTAAATTCTCTTTTTTTCCTGCACTATAATCATCAATACTTATAACTTCCAGACCCATTTTCAAAAGCTCTTCCACCAAGTGGCTTCCTATGAATCCAGCTCCGCCAGTTACGATGGCTTTTCTATAAGGAAATTTCATATATTTTTTTTACATCTTTAACAAGGCTATCATTGCCTTTGTTTTTGCTATAAATTCTTTAAATGACTTTAATTGCAGGACTTTTTTAATAATGTAACTAGGTCTAAAATAAAAGGCATAATAAGCTTTTTTAATGAGAGAAAATAATTCTTTTCTTGATAGGTTTTTTTCCAAAATAAATGGAATAAATTCAGGATTGGGGTCTTCGGCAAATTTTTTCCAAACATCATGAGTAATAATTTTTTCTTCAAGAATCATTCTATAGAGATCAGTAGACGGAAATGGTGTAGTGATTGCTATATGAGCATAGTCAGGATTAATTTTTTTCATAAACTTTATTGTTGCTAAAATATCCTCCTTAGTTTCGGTAGGTGAACCAATCATAAAATAGGCAAGAGTTTGAATGCCCATTTTTTTTGTTAATTTAAAAGCATTTTCGGCTTGTTCTAAAGTTATTCCCTTTCTTAATGCATTCAATATTTTTTGAGTGCCGGCTTCTACTCCGTAGTGAATCCTCTGACAACCAGCTTCCTTCAGCGCCCTTAAAATTTCTTCGTCAACAGTATTTACTCTGGTTCTAATATCCCAAGCAATATTTATGTTTCTCTTTTTAATTTCCGAGCAGATGTCTAAAACTCTTTGCCTATCTGCGCCAAAGGTATCATCATATATGAAAATCTCTTTGATTCCCATTTTTGCGCATTCTTCCATTTCGTCTACAACATTTTTCGCCGAACGAGCTCTAAAGTTTTTACCAAGATGTGGCCTGTCGCAGAACAAGCATTTATATGGGCAGCCACGGCTGGTAAACATTGTGGTTATCGGCGCATTAGAAGAAATAACAGAAAAATATTTTTTATAAGGAGTTAGGTGTCTGGCTGGAAAGGGTAGAGAATCAAGGTTTTCAATTACATCTCTTGGTCCAGTATTAACTATTCGATTATTATCTTTAAAAACAATTCCTTTGATGTTATAAAGTTTTTTAACATCGCTTAAATTATCCAGTAGGTCTTTAAATGGCATTTCTCCCTCTCCCAAAACACAATAATCAATTTCTTTTATTCTTACACTTTCTTCTGGATAGATATGAACATGCGGTCCACCTAGAACTATTTTAATTTTGGGATTGGTTTTTTTCACTATGCCAGCAGTTTTGATTGCATCTATTAAAGTAAAAGTTGTAGTTGTTATGCCGACAACATCCGGATTTTCTTGTTTTATTTTTTCTCCCAATTGTTCATAATCAATATTTTCGATTTGGCAATCCAGAATTTTAACTTCATAATCGGTATATTTTTCTAAGTAGCCAGCCAAATACATTAAACCTAAGGGGGGTACAGAGTCTCCTTTTTCTTGTAGGGCTTTAGGTAAATTAGTGCCAATTATATTTATTGTAGTGGGATTAATTAAAAGAATTTTCATTTAAGTTAGTCGTTGAAATATTTTAAATCCTTGGATTAAATTTTTGATGTCGCCAATGTTTCTAATATTTAATAATTTTCTTAAAATATATTTCGGTCTTAAGTAGAAGCTTCGATAGGCATGTTTTCTTAATTCTAATAATCTTTCTTTACTGATGTTTGGAATTTCCATTGGCGGCAGTTCATTGCTTGCTGGAGCGAATGCTTCCCAATTTATCGGTTTTTTTATATAATTCTTTTCCATGGCCAATCTGAAAAGTTCAGTGCCAGGATAAGGGATAGCGACAAAAAAAGCAATTATATCTGGGTCTAACTCCTTGGCAAATTTAATTGTTTTTCTTAAAGATTCTTCTGTTTCGCCGGGATATCCCAATATGAACGATCCACCTGCATTAATTTTTGCCTCTTTGCAAAGTCTGACAGACTCTTTGGCCTTTTCGAGATTATTGTCTTTTTGCATCAGTCTTAAAATATTTTCATCACCCGACTCAAAACCAAAGCCAATTTTTTCGCAACCAGCATCTTTCATAATTTTAAGCATTTCTCTATCGACCGTCCCACAACGAGCCTGACAGAACCATTTAATGTTCAGTTTTCTTTTTTTTAATTCATCGCAGAATTCTATAACTCTTTTTTTGTTGACAGTGAAAAATTCATCATGAAGTCCGAAATCTTTATGATTATATTTTTTAACACATTCCTCAATTTCATCCACAACGTTTTTAATAGAGCGAAAACGAGTCTGGCGCTTCCATATGGTTTTTGCCATGCAGAAAGTGCAGTTGAAGGGACATCCTCGAGAAGTAACGATATTGGTCGATAGACCACTGGTAATTTTTTTGGTTGGCGGTAAATAATAATTATGGACAGGTAAAAGATCTTTTGCCGGAAAAGGAAGAGAATCGAGATTTTGGATTAATTCTCTTAATTCGTTGATAATAATCTTATTTTGGTCTCTAAATACAAGCCCTTTAATTTTATGATAATCTTTATTATTGTTTTCCAAAAAATCCACGAGTTCTAAAAAAGTTAATTCGCCCTCGCCGATAATCGCGAAATCGATATTCTTTTCCGTCTCCAGGATATCTTTTGGCAGGGCAGTTGGGTGAGGCCCACCAATGACAATGATTGTTTTATCATTTAAAGATTTGACCACATCTATTACGCGAATGACGTGCTTGTAGGCGGGGGTTGGCATTGTTATAGCGGCTATATCTGGTTTGAATTTATCTATGTACTCTTTAATTTGGTCGTAAGAAAGATCTAGTCCTTCGCAATCCAAAATTCCAACCTCAATCTCTGGTTTTTTTTGTCTAACATAAGAAGCTAAATAGCCCAAGTTTAATGGAGCAATTTTGCCACCGTGTCCCTCCACTCCACTATATTTAGAAAACGGTGGATTAATAAAGAGAATTTTCATTTTGGTATTTTTATCTTCCTCCTCCGCGAAGGACAATGTTAATTGTTTTTAGTAAAATACTTATATCAAACACAAATGAACGGTTTTTAATGTAATATAAATCATATTGGATTTTTTCAAAATTATCTTCTATTGATGAACCGTAGCCGTATTTTATTTGTGCCCAGCCAGATAGTCCAGGCTTGATGAGGTATCTTTCTTGGTAAAAAGGAATATGAGTTTTGAGTTCTTGATGAAATTCCGGTCTTTCCGCCCGTGGTCCGACAAAGCTCATATCCCCTTTGATAATATCCAATAGTTGCGGCAATTCATCTAATCTTGTTTTTCTTAAAAATCCTCCGAATTTAGTTATTCGCGTATCGTTTTCCCGTGCCATTTGCGGCCCGTTTTTTTCTGCATCTTTTATCATTGAGCGGAATTTAATGATTTTAGATGGTTTGCCCCCGCGGCCAATTCTGATTTGGCTATAAAAAACTCTGCCCGGAGATTCTGCCTTGATAATAATGGCGATAATTAGCCAAAGGGGCAGAGTGATTATTAACAGGATAAAACCAAGAATAAAATCAAATAATCTTTTAAAGATTTCATAGGCTTGTTTGTTCTTTTGGGAAATATTTTCCAAAAACCAAATCTGGTCTATTGCGGTTAAAGGGACTTTTTTCGTGGTGTTTTCGTAAAAATCAGAAAGATTAACAAAATCAATCTTATATCTTATGCAGTCAAAAAGATTTTGGATAATGTCTTGTGACTTATAAACTTCCGGTGCAACTATAGCAATGGAAACTTTTTCTTGTTGTAGGGTTTCCCTTAAATTTTTAAATCCCTGCAATACTTTGATTTCCGGCAATTCGGTCCTGTCTATGTCCTCGTGATTTTTGATAATTAGTTTTAATTTGTATCCAAGTTGCGGATTTTTGATTAATTCTTTAGCTAACTCAATTGCTTGAGGATTATAGCCGATAATTGCGGTATTGATTTTCATTTTTAAGGAGCCGGCTAAAAAATTAAACAAATATCTCCAGCCGTAAAAGAGAATTATAAAGATTACGATATTTAAAAACAAGTTGGTTTTCGGCGTCAGCGAGCCGAAAACAAATTTAGGAGCAAGATAGAAAAATGCCACGGAAATCAATCCGTCGACAATTAGAGCCCTGATTAAGGCAGATGAGAATTCAACATTGTTCTTGGCAATATCCAGTTCGTATAAATCGTGGATATATAAGACAGCCAGCCAGGCAAGATAGATTATTGAAAAAGGGATGAAATGCGCTTCAAATATGCTAAAATTAAAGCCGCGATACCTAATAGCAAGGGCAATAGCCAGCGAGACGTATAAAATAACCACATCTCCTAATAAGAGGATTATTTTCTTGGTTTTCATATTGTATTTACAATTCTATCTCAAAATAATCTTATTGACAATAGATATTAAATAAATCTATAATTAAATTAATATATGAATCTTTCAGAAAATTTTGCAAAACTGCTCCGTTGGGGGATTTTTGTTTCCCTGTTTTTGCCTTTGGTAATTTTTTCCCAGTATTTGTCGCCGTTTCATTTCGGCAAGATGGTTGTTTTTCGGTCGCTGGTAGAGATGTTAGCGGTTTTTTACATTCCATTGGCTATAGCCAATAAAAATTATCGACCCAAATGGACGCTAATTCTAATTAGTGTTTCTGTTTTTACCGGCCTTTATATATTTACCGGCTTAACCGGGGTCAATTTTTATTCCAGTTTTTGGGGTTCTTTGGAACGAATGGGCGGAATTTTCAGTTTTATTCATTATTGGGTTTATTTTATAATTTTAGTCAGCGTAATCAGCAAGGAAAGAGATTGGAAGAAAATTTTAAAAGTTAGCGTTGGGGTTGGTTTTCTTTCAATTTTATTTGCTTATGGCCAAGAATTTATAAAAACCAGTTTTTTTGTCGGCTGGCAGCACGGAGAGAGAGTAATCGGTACAATCGGCAATCCCTCTCTTTTCGCCGGATATCTGCTGTTTATTCTGTTTTTGGCAATATTTTTCATTTTGCGCAATAATACACCATCGTGGCAGAAAGGATTCTTTGCCGCGGTCTTTATTTTGGGTGTGCCAGCATTATTCATGACCGCCTCTCGTGGGTCGATTATTTCTTTTGTAATCTCTCTTTTCCTGTTGGGTTTGTTTTTTGTTTTCAAATCCAAAAATAAAAAAATTAAAACATATTTAATAACTGGATTGGTTCTGTTCGCTTTACTTATCACCGCTGTTTGGTTGGGCAAGGGTCATTCCTTTGTTCAAAAAATAACTTGGTTGAGCAGAGTCAGCAATATTTCTTTAAAAACTCCGACCATTCAGACCAGATTATGGTCTTGGGAAAGCGCAATAAAGGGATGGAAAGAGAGGCCGATTTTAGGTTGGGGTCCGGAGAATTTTACATTTTTACACATGAAGTATTTTGACTCACGGCATTTTACTGGTCTGGGCTCGGAAACAATTTGGGACCGGGCGCATAATATAATTCTGGAAATGCTTTCAACCATGGGTATAATCGGGCTTTTGAGCTATTTATTCATTTTTGTTTCAATATTTTATTTATTGATTACCAAACTAAAGAAAAAGAAAATTTCTAATTTGGATTTTGGAGTTATTACTGCAATGCTTATTGCTTATATTGGTCAAAATCTTTTTATTTTTGATACTTTTGCCAATTACTTTTTGTTCTTTATTGTGATGGCTTATATTAATTATCTGGGCAGCAAAGACGATTTATCTCAACAGCAAGCAGCAGTTCAAATACCAAGAGCAAAGGAGCCGTCGATATTTTTATGCGCTATTTTATTAATTGTCGCTATGGTTATGGTTTTTCAATTTAATATAAAGCCAGCCAAAGCCATTTACGCTTGCACTCGCGGAATTTTAGCTGGCAGAGCGGGAGACACCCAAAAAGCATTCAATTATTATAAAAAAGCGCTGGATTATAACAGTCCTCAAGGTGCTTATGACATTAGACATAAATTAGCCACTTTTGCTATTCAAGTTATTGAAAATCAACGTCAAAAAGGTAAAAACATTGATGTAAATTTGCTCCATTATGCCATTGAGATGACAAAAAAGAATGTTGAAAATTACCCCCAAGATACCACTCCTTATCTTTATATTGGCAGAATGCATATACTCTTAATTGATAGCGAACCAGAGACAGCTGGGAAATTAGCCGAAGAATATATCGGAAAAGCGCTGAATATCAACAGAAAAAATCCAAGAATTTGGTATGAATTGGGCCAGGCTCAATTATCTTTAAAGAAATATGAGGATGGTTATAATAGTTTTAAAGAAGCTCTGAATTTAAATCCAAAAGTAGCCACTTCCTATTGGTTTTTGGGAGCAGCGGCTTTTGAAACCGGGCGCTATAATCCCTCTCGTTATCAGGAGGCGGTGCAATACGTTGAAAAAGCAATACAGATGGGGTATGATTACAAAAATTCCATCAATGATTTGATGCGATTGGTTTATATTTACGATAAAGTTGGAAATTACCACAAAGTTGTGGAGACGTATGAGCTGGCATTATTAGAACAGCCAGACAATCCCCAAATTCATGCTTCCTTAGCTGTTGCCTACAAGGCAATCGGAAATTACCAGAGAGCCAGAGAAGAAGCATTAAAGTCAGCTGAAATTGACCCAAAATTTAAAGAAGAAGCGGAAAAATTTATTAAAACATTGCCGAAATAAAAAATGAATAAAAAAACATTAATTGTTTTGGTGGCATTGTTATTGTTTTTAGCAGCTGTTGTGCTGATTTATTTTTTAATCATCAGGCCATCACCAGAGCCCGAAAAACGCAACAAAATCAGCAATGGGTTTTTGGAAAACGACAATTATATGATTAGAGTGCCGGAGGGATGGACAGAGGAAGATAATCTCGGCGCCTATAGCATGATAATTAACAGCAAAGAACAGATAATTGACCCAGATGCCCAGAAGATAAATTTTAGAAGCTATTATTCGGTGGTTTACGACGCTTTGAAAGATGAAAGTTCCGAAGATTATTTCAAAAAAGTGATTGAATCATTAAAAAGTTCATTTCCGGGAATCAATATAATCAAAGAAGAGGACAAGGATACTAATGGAAATAGAGTCCATTTTATAGAAGCAGAAATCCGGCAACAGAATATTGATTTTGCGGTTTTACTGGCAGTGAATATAAAAGAAGAAAACGTATGGATAATATCTTTCAATACTCTAAAGAGCAATTGGAACAAATATGAGAATTTATTTTATGAAATTGCTGAAAGTTTTAAAATTAAATGACAAAATAAATTGGGCGATAATTGTTCCGGCGATTGTTGCTATTATTGTGGTAGTGATTTTTATTTATGCGAACAATAATCCTCCGATAACTGAAGAATATAAGCCTCAGCCAGTTTCAGCCAAGGACAATCCAAGGCGCTCCGAAACAATCAGCTCTTTTTCTCAATACGGCTGTGCCAGTCCGGCTACCATTGAACCAGAAATAACCAAAAATCCGGATTCAGTATGGCGTATACCAACAGACGGCTCATCGAACACCATAAGCTTGGGCAAGTATAAAATCACTAATCCCCAGTACGCTGTTTTGGATATTCCCACTTTGTGGCTTTATTTTTTCAGCGATAAATTAAGCACCAGAGAAGACAAGGTTTATGCCTTGGAAAGTTCTTATGTTTCCAAAATGACTTTAATAGTGAATGGTTATGAAAAAGAAATAAAATTGGGCGGAACAGAATATATGCTGATAGAACTGCCAGATTATCCTTTTGGCGATATTTATCCTTATGACAAAAAAACAATTTTGGAATTCGAGGTTCTGATTGAATTAAAATGCAATAATTTCCAAAATGGCGTTTGTTTGGGAAACAATAAAAAACCTCTGGATTTTATAAATAACGCTGATGTCCAAGCTCAATTCAGAATTTTTGCCATTGGCTGTCAGGAATTTACCAAAGACATAATTGTTGATTCAAAAATTGTTTTAGAATAAAAACCATCCGACCCCTTGACAACCAATTTTCTATTTGCTAAGCTGTAATCAGTTGAATGGGTAATCCCGCAAGGGAGAACTCTATACTTGGGGAGAAACCTCTGGCTTTATGTCGAGGTTTCTTCTTTTTTGTTTGACACTCATTATATTTCCAAATTATACTTAGATTATAGGGTTGTGTTGCTTGAGGAGTCCGGGAACTAGTACCCATTCAACACAAAGTATTGGGGTTTTAACTTTCCCGGCTCCTTTGGCAACGCAAAATCTTTATGATTTCTTTTTCAAAGAAAAATAAACTTTTATTAACCCTGTTGGTTTCAGGCGGGATTTTTATTGTTTTTTCTTCCTGCGTTTCAGCAGACCAATTGGGCGATAAAAATATTTTCTTTTTAGATTCCTCTTTTGATTTTAATAATCGCGCAAGTATTTCAGCCACCCTAATGAAAGTTTCTACCAACGTCTATTGTTATATCGAAGACCCATACTGGCAGTCGCTTTCGAGCAATCAACAAACAGAATTTTTGGAGAATCTTGACAAGACGGCTCGGGATTTTGACGAATACGGATATCCGGCGACCCGCAACGTGTTCGGTTCAGAATGGAAGCCGGGAGTTGACAATAAAGAGAGAATAACAATTTTATTGACGAAACTTAAATCCAGTGCCGGCGGTTATTTCAATCCCAGAGACGAAGTTCCAAAATCGCAGGAGCCGACCTCAAACGAGAGAGAAATGATTTATATTAATGCCACTCAAATTGCCAATCCAATAATTGACGGTTTTATCGTTCATGAATTTCAGCATCTGATTAATTGGAATCAGAAAGAAAGATTACAAAACACAATCGAAGATGTTTGGCTGAACGAGGCAAAAAGCGAATATGCGCCTACTGCTGCTACCTATGATAGTGTTTATGTTGGCACGAATTTAGAAAGGAGAGTGAATGATTTTTTGGCTAATTCCAATAATTCTTTGACCGAATGGACCGGGGACAGATATGACTATCCTCCAGTTAATTTATTCGGCCATTATCTGGCAGAGCAATTTGGCGAAGATATTTTCAGCCGCATGAATCAAAACAATAAGGTCGGAATTTATGAAATCGAGCAGGCCCTAAGGGATAAGGGATATAATCTGACATTTCCGCAAGTTTTTAACAACTGGACAATTGCCAGCTATTTGAACGACGCATCATTAAAAGACGGGCGCTACGGATACAAAAATCCCTATCTTAAAGGCAGCGTCCACGCCACACCCATAACCTACAGCATTGTTTCGACAAGCATCATTAATATTGCCCAGAACATTAAGGATTGGAGTCCCTATTGGTATAAATTTGTTAATCGTCAGGATGCAAATGCCGAAGCCAAAGATTTTGAAATAGAATTTGAAGGAAGTTCTAATAATGGAAATTTCACCGTGATTTACGTTATCGATTATATTTCCAAGCCCACGGTTATCGGCTATTTGAAATTATCCGGCCAATACGGATTGCTGAAAATACCTGATTTTAAAACAGATGTTGATTCAGCGGTGATTATTGTTTCCAACCAGTTTAAAAAAGGCGATTTTACCAACAATGAGCCAGCTGTGCCATTCATTCTTTCAGCCGCAACCACTCTTTTTACTGAACCAGTCAGTCCTCCGGAATCAGAGGATTTTGCTGGTATGGCAAAACCGTCTGATTACGGCCTTAAAGAAGGGGATTTAATCCGTGCGCAGGGAGATTTTGATGTTTTTATCATTAATCAAGCCGGCTACAAGCGATTATTCCTCAATCCAACTATTTTCAACATGTATGGACATCTTACGGGCGGATGGAAAGCAGTAAAAACAGTGACGCCGGAAGTGCGCGACGCCTTTATTACTTCTAAATTATTTCGTTACGTGGACTCGCCGAAAGTTTATGAATTAGAGGTGACTGGCGAAGATACTGGTAAATTGTATTGGTTAAATATAACTGGTGAACAATTTTTGTCCCAAGGCGGCAAAGCAGAAGCAATTTTCACCATCAACAAATCCGAACTGGATTGGTATCCCAAAGGCGCGGATAAAACTTCTTTATAATATGTTTGAAAAATTATTCGGGGATCCGAATAAAAGGTATTTGAATAAAATCCAGCCGATTGTTGAAAAAATAAATCAGCTCGAACCGGAGTTCGAGCGTTTTTCTATTGAGGAAATAAAAAATAAAACCAAAGAATTTAAGAGTCGGTTGGAAAATGATGAATCATTGGATGATATTTTGCCCGAGGCATTTGCCTTAGTCAGGGAAGCAGCAAAAAGAACTCTTAATCAGCGGCATTTTGATGTGCAATTAATCGGCGGGATTGTTTTACATCAGGGGAAAATCGCGGAAATGAAAACAGGAGAAGGAAAAACTTTGGCTGCCACTTTGCCTTTGTATTTAAACGCTTTGACAGACGAGGGAGCGCATCTGGTTACTGTTAATGATTATTTGGCAAGAAGAGATGCTGTTTGGATGGGACAAATCTACTATTTTCTCGGATTGAGCGTAGCATGTATCAATCATGAAACGTCGTATATTTATGATCCGGAATATAAATCCGAACTTGACCAAGAACAAGATGAGTTGGGAGGATTTAAGGTTGTGCAAGAATTTTTAAAACCCTGTACCAGAAAAGAAGCGTATAATTGCGATATTTTGTATGGCACGAATAATGAATTCGGATTTGATTATTTGCGCGACAACATGGCTTATGAAAAAGACAATATGGTTCAGCGGGAATTTAATTATGCCATAGTTGACGAAGTAGATAGCATTTTAATTGATGAAGCAAGAACTCCGTTGATTATTTCCGCACCAGACGAAGAATCAGCTGATTTATACAAAAAATTCGCGAAAATCGTTCCTCAATTCAAAAAAGACATTGATTACAAAATTGACGAGAAAACCAGATCAGTAACGCTAACCAATGATGGAATGGATAAAGTGGAAAAATCTTTGGGACAGGGAAATATTTACGAAGAAAAAGGAATCCAGTTGGTCCATCATTTGGAACAGGCCTTGCGCGCAGAGGTTTTATTCAAAAAAGACAGAGATTATGTAGTGAAAAACGGGGAAGTGATTATTGTTGATGATTTTACAGGCAGGTTGATGCCCGGCAGAAGATATTCTGGCGGACTACATCAGGCATTGGAAGCCAAAGAAGGAGTAATCGTGCAAAAAGAATCCAAAACATTGGCAACGATTACTTTCCAGAATTTTTTCAGAATGTATAAAAAACTTGCAGGAATGACCGGCACTGCCTTGACCAGCGCCGAGGAATTTTACAAGGTTTATGGCTTGGAAGTGATTGCGGTGTCAACAAACAAGCCGATGATCAGAACTGATATTTCGGACAGAATTTATAAAACCGAAAACGGAAAATTTAAAGCATTGATTGAAGAAATAAAAATCAGGCACGCAAAAGGCCAGCCAATTTTAATTGGCACGATTTCTATTGAAAAAAACGAGCATTTGGGAATGCTCTTAAAACGCGAAGGAATTCAATGCGAAATTTTGAATGCCAAACAGCACGAGAGAGAAGGCGCGATAATTGCTCAGGCAGGAAGATTGGGAGCAGTGACCGTGGCAACAAATATGGCGGGCAGGGGAGTTGATATTGTCTTGGGGGGTAACCCCCAAGACCCTGAGCAAAGTCGAAGGGTTTGCGAAGCCGGTGGTCTTCATATTATCGGCACAGAACGGCACGAAGCAAGAAGAATTGATAATCAATTACGCGGAAGGTCGGGCAGGCAGGGAGATTCGGGCTCAAGCCAGTTTTTTGTTTCTTTGGAAGATGAATTACTGACCAGATTTGGTGGAGACAGGATTAAAAATTTAATGGATATGTTGAAAGTTCCCGAAGACCAGCCAATTGAAAATAGAATGATTTCCAATTCCATTGAAAAAGCACAGGCAAGGATTGAAGGATATAATTTTGATATCAGGCATCATGTTTTGGAATACGACCAGGTAATGAATAAACAAAGAGAAGCGATTTACAAAATGCGCAGAGAGATTTTGTTTGGAAAAGACGAGGAAATTTCTGAAAAAGTAAAAGATTTATTAAACGAAGAAGAAATAAAACAATATGCTGAAAAATTCAAAAACATTTCTGATAATGAGAAAACAAATCTGGAAAGATTCGTGATGTTGCGTTCAATTGATATGCTTTGGATGGAGCATCTGGAAACAATGGAATGCTTGCGCGAAAGCGTGAGTTTGCGCGCCTATGGCCAGCGCGACCCGTTGGTTGAATACAAAAACGAAGGAAGAAGATTATTCGGTCATATGTTGGACGAAATAAATAATGTGATAGTTGAAATGTTGCTGAAAGTGGAATTAAAAGGGCAAAACATCCGTCCGCAGCGTCAGCAATCTGATGTGCATGGCGGCCAGGCGAAACACATAGGTCGTAATGACCCCTGTCCGTGCGGCAGCGGGAAAAAATATAAAAAGTGTCATGGGAAATAAAGTTCAATTAGAAAAATTGATTATAGATGTACAGATACATGATTTAAATAGAGCAGTTGACTTTTATCGCGACGTTTTAGGATTACCATTGATTCATAAAGACGTTGATTGGGCTTCATTTGAGGTATCGGGTGCAGAAATTCATCTCTATTTACATGGCGGAATTGAGTATGGACTTGAGTTTCGCGTTGCCAACATCAAAGAAGAGATTAAGCGTTTAAAAAACAAAGGAGTAAAATTCTTTACAGATAGTAGCTGGCCACATCTTAAAAGAATCATTTCAGATGAGATTATGGAATTTCCATGGGGCAAGGTAAGTCTTTTTAAGGATTCAGAAGGTAATCAACTCGTTATTGTAGAAGATTTATAATAGAAATAAATTCAAAAGTGTTGTGGGAAATAAAAAATTTCTTTAAAGTGAATATGCTAAAAATAATTATTACTTCAAAAAATCCAGTGAAGATTAATGCCACCTCGGATGCCTTTCAAAAAATGTTTCCAGACGAGACTTTTAAAATAGATAGCATTTCAGTAGTTTCTGGAATTGGCGATCAACCCAAGACCGAGCAAGAGACATTTCAAGCTGCTTTGAATCGCGCAGAGAATGGTCGTAAAGCAATACCCGATGCAGATTTCTGGGTAGGCATTGAAGGTGGCGTCGAGGAGAAAAATAGTGAAATAGAATCTTTTACTTGGGTAGTGGTCCAATCAAAAAATGGTAAATTAGGGAAAGGAAGAACAGGAACTTTGTTTTTGCCTTCGAGATTAGCAGAACTTATAAAACAAGGAGAAGAATTGGGCGAGGCGGCTGATATAGTTTTTGGCCAAACAAATTCTAAGCAGAAAAATGGTGTAGTAGGACTTCTGACCAATAACGCAATAGATAGAACAAGATATTATGCAGAAGCCATTATTCTTGCGTTAATTCCTTTTAAGAACAGAAATTTATATTAGTATTTTCAACAGAATTATAAGGACGCAAGTTTTCAGAGATTATTTTTTCTTGAGTCAGGGGGAAGAAATATAAAAAGTGTCATGGAAATAAAAATATGAAAACAAAATTTGTTGATGTGAAAAAATATGGATTTGTAGTGGAGCCGAGGTATTTTTTCTATGGCTGGGCAAAATCGCCAAAAATTTTGGCGAGGAAATCGCTTGGAAAAGCGTTAATAAAAGCCAAGAAATTTTTGCCCAAAGCATGGAATTTTAAAATCTGGGATTGCCAGCGGCCGCGGCAAGTCAATGAATTAATGATTAAAAATTTTTGGAAAAGAATTAAATATGCGCATCCCAAATTATCAAGCAAAGAAATTAAAAAACTAGTCGTACGATTTGGGGGGTCGGTCCCGTCGCCCAAAATAGAAACAGAAATCTGGATTCATCGCAATGGCGGAGCAGTGGATTTAACAATTATTAACAAACAAGGCGAGGAATTATATATGGGAACCGACTTTGATAATTTGACAAAAAAAGCCGCAATAGATTATTTTGAGAAAAAGAAAAATTTGAGCATTTTAGAACGCGAAGCAAGAAAAAACCGCCGTATTCTTGTCCGAGCAATGAAAAAAGCAGGATTTGGGGGATATAAATACGAATGGTGGCACTGGTGGTTTGATAAATAGGGTTTACAAAAAAATTATTTTATTCTATATTAAATTCTTATGAGTTTTTTACAAAAACAGGAAAAATTTGAGCAAAGCAGTTATACCAAAAAGCAGAGAAACAAAACCAGATTGATTGTGCTGGCGATTTTTATTTTTTTGATTTTGGCCGGGAGCTTGGATTATCCGATTTTATGGGATAAAGCAGCAAATTGGCTCAACTCCAAGGCACATTTGAATGTTCCTCTTTTTCATAAATCGCCGTTTAAATTAGGCCTGGATTTGCAAGGCGGAACGCACTTAATTTATGAAGCAGACCTTTCCAAAATTGATTCCAGCGAGAGAAACACTTCCTTAGAGGCAATTCGTGATGTGATTGAAAGAAGGGTGAATATGTACGGCGTTTCTGAACCAGTTGTTCAAATAAGCAAGTCCGGCGAGTCGCATCGTCTAATTGTTGATTTGCCCGGAGTGAGAGATATTCGCGAAGCAATTAAAATGATTGGCGAAACTCCTTATCTGGAATTTAAAGAAGAAAAAACCCAGGAAGAAATTGACGCGATGCTGGAAAAAAACAAGCCGGAGGAGCTTACAGTCCATTCCTATTTTAAGGACACCCCACTTACCGGTCGTTATTTGAAAAGAGCCGATTTAGCTTTTGACCAGACCACAAACAAGCCGCATATTGCTTTGGAATTTAATGACGAGGGCGCGAAAATTTTTGCCGAAATCACCAAAAGAAATGTCGGTAAAAAATTGGCCATTTATTTGGACGGAAAAGCGATTATAGACACTAACGGCGATGGAAAAATTGATGATAACGATTTATATGCGCCCACTGTGCAGGAGGAAATTCCCAGCGGCAAAGCCCAGATTACCGGCGAGCAGTCGGTGGATTATATGAAAGCAATAGTAAAACGTTTGAATTCCGGAGCCTTACCAGTGCCGATTACTTTAATCAGTCAACAGAATGTTGAAGCATCGTTGGGTCGGGCATCATTGGTTCAAAGCCTGAAAGCAGGAATAATCGGATTTATGGCAATTCTTTTGTTTATGATTATATTTTACCGCTTAAGCGGGTTTTTTGCCTCAATATCATTGGTGATTTATATTGTGTTTTTGCTCGCTGTTTTTAAATTGATTCCGGTTACCCTGACCTTGGCTGGTATCGCCGGATTTTTGCTTTCCACGGGCATGGCTGTTGACGCGAATATTTTGATTTTTTCCCGGACAAAAGAAGAAATGAAAGAGGGGAGAGATTTTTCAAGCGCCCTGGAAAACGGCGCAAAAAGAGCCTGGCCCTCAATCAGAGACGGAAATTTTACCACAATTTTAGTTGGCGTAGTTTTATTTATTTTTGGAACAGGATTCATTAAAGGTTTTGCCCTGACGCTTATCCTGGGTAATTTGGTGAGTATGTTTTCCGCAATTGTAATTACCGGTTATTTAATCAGGTTTTTTCTGGGCTCTAAAACAAAAGAAGCAAAAAAGATTTGGCTATGAATATAAAATTTTTAAAATACCATAAAGCAAATTATGCGTTTTTCATTATTTTGACATTGGCAACCATTGTCTGCATTGTTATGTTTGGGCTGAACCTGGGAATCGATTTTCTTGGCGGAACATTATGGGAAGTAAGTTTTTCCGCCCAAGGCGGACGGCCATCCAATGTCGTGATTCAGGAAAAATTAAATGCTTTTAATCTGGGAGAAAATATTATCCAGCCAACAGGAGAAAATAATGTAATTTTAAGATTTAAGAACATTGATGAGGAAACCCATCAAAAAATGCTTGCTGAATTGAACAAAATTTCTAAAGTGGAAGAGAGAAGATTTGAAAGCGTTGGCCCGACAATCGGCAAGGAATTAAGAGAAAAGACGATTACCTTGATAATTGTTTCTTTGACTGCATTATTGATTTATATCGCAATTTCTTTCAGGAAATTGAAGTGGCCCATATCCGGCTGGCAATACGGCTTAGTTTCAATCATCACTCTGGCTTTGGACATTCTATTTACATTATTGATTTTAATTCTGCTGGGCAGGTTTTATAATGTTCAGTTTAATGTGGCGATTGTTGCCGCGCTTTTGACCATTATGGGCTATACAATTAATGATAAGGTGATTGTTTTTGACCGGGTAAGGGAAAATGTTTTGAGAACCAAGTCAGACAATTTTGCCGAAACAGTTGACCAGAGTTTAAATCAGATTTTGGGCAGGTCATTAAGCACCGGCACCTGCACGCTTTTGGTTCTTTTTGCGCTGTTCTTTTTCGGCGGAGAAACCTTGAAATATTTTTCTTTAACTCTGATTATCGGCATTATTGTCGGCACCTACACTTCCTTATTTGTCGCCAGTTCTTTGCTTGTTAGTTGGGGACTAAGAAAAAGGGGTTGACATGCTATTTTTAATATAGTATATTATAATCTAATCAATTAATAGATTAAACATATGGTAAAAAAATCAAATAAAGCAAATAAAGCAAATAAAGCAATTTCTAAAGATACGATAAAGAAAATAGAGAAAGCTCTGTTGTATTTAACCAATCCGAGAATCAGGGAGGTCATTGAGAGAAGATTTGGTTTAAAAAGCGGAAAGGCCGAAACCCTGGAAGCAATTGGTCAGGATTATGGTATTACCCGAGAAAGAGTCAGGCAGATAGAGGAAAATGGCATAAAGGTTTTAAAATCAGAAAAAGTTTTGCCTTCATTCGAAGCGGTTTTCGGTTATTTGGACGAATTATTCGCCGAACACGGCAATATTATGGGTGAGGATTATTTGTACAGCGCAACCACGGGTACCAGTGAAGATACGCCGATAAAAGGCAGAATTTATTTGGCTCTAACCCTGGGCGAGCCGTATAAGAGAATAGCAAAGGACGATATATTTCATCCGCATTGGATTGCCAATGAATCAGCCAAAGAAAAGGCAGTAAGAATCGTCAATTCTTTGATCGGATACTTTAAAAATCAAAATAAAGTGTTTCCCGAGCAAGAGGTTTTGGATTTGCTTTCCAAAAAACATTCCGATGTTCCTCCGAAAATGTTTTATGTTATATTGGATATTGCCAAAGATATTGAAAAGAATATTTTCGGCGAAGTGGGACTGGCTTATTGGCCAGAGGTTGTCCCGCAAGGAGTTAAAGATAGGGCTTATCTGATTTTAAAGAGAGAGGGCGGGCCAAAACATTTTACTGCGATTGCAGATTTAATCAGCAAAACTTTTATTGATAAGCCGGCTTATATTCAAACAGTGCACAATGAATTAATCAAGGACCCGCGATTTGTTTTGGTTGGCAGGGGATTGTACGCTTTGAACGACTGGGGTTATGAGCCGGGAACAGTTGAAGATGTTATTCACAAAATTTTATCTAAAAGCAAAAAACCAATGACAAAGCAGGAAATTATTGATGCGGTTTTGTCGAAAAGACAGGTTAGACCGAATACCATTATTCTCAACCTTCATCGTTCTCCGAAAATAAAGAGAGTGGCTGAAGGCAAATACGCTTTAAATTAATCACATTAAAAAATGAACGAAATCTTAGGAGTTTATAAGTTCATATTTATGGGCTATTGGTGGATTATCGCACCTGTGGCTCTTTTTTTGTTTTTGAGGTATTTCTGGATAAATTATATTGTCAATAAATATCTGAACGGTTTAAAATGGATTCTTCTGGAAGTAAGGTTTCCCCGCGATGTAGTGAAAACCCCAAAAGCAATGGAGCAGTTTTTTGCCGGTCTTCACGCCGCGGAGAAGAAAAGAAAGTTTAAAGAAAAATACATAACAGGAGAACTCCAGCCGTGGTTCAGTATTGAAATGATCGGTCACGGAGGAACAATCAGGTTTTTTGTCAGGGGTCAGGAAAAATACCGGAATCTAATTGAATCTCATTTATATGCTCAATATCCGCAAGCGGAAATTATGGAAGTAGAAGATTATGTTTCCGGTATTCCCGCGGGAACGCCAACCAAAGATTTTGATGCCTGGGGCACGGAGTTGATTCTTGCCAAACCCGATGCCTATCCCATTCGCACATATCCAATATTCTTTGAGGAAAAAGAAGCCGAGGAAAGGATTGACCCCTTGGCCGGGCTTTTTGAATTTTTAAGCAGTTTGGACCCCAGAGAAAGCATTGCCATTCATATTTTGATTAGTCCGATTAGTCCGGTTACCGATGAGCAATGGATAAAAGATGGAGAAAAATTAGTGGGAAAAATAATTGGCAGAGAAGTCAAAGAAACGAAAAAAGGATTGATGATAGTGGAAGAAGGAAAAACTTGGATAAGCGCTTTCGCGCAAGGAGTAGAAAGATTCTTTAGCCTTGGCGGAGAGGGAGAGACCAAAACAGAAAAACTTGAGAAAGTTATTCCCTTTTTGACTCCTGGCCAGAAAGAAGTTGTTTTGGCAGTAGAAAGAAACATCGGCAAAATAGGTTTTAAGACCATGATTAGATTTATGTATTGGGCGCCCAAAGAAATTTTCAACAAAGAAAAACCAACGGTCGCGGCTGGATTTTTCCGACAATTCAACACTCAGAATTTGAACGGATTCAAAACCAACAAAAAATCCACGCCGGGCAGAGGCAAGATATTCAAGAGAAAAAGAGAGCCGGGCCAGAGAAGGTTTTTTGTCGGTACTTTCAAAAAGAGATATTTTCCGTTTCATCGGCTTAAAACCAGGGGTTTTGTTTTTAATATCGAAGAATTGGCAACAATTTTCCATTTGCCCGGAAAATTTGTTGAGGCCGAAAGATTATCCAAGATTGAAGCTAAGAAAGGCGGACCGCCCAGCGAGCTTCCAACAATATGAACGAGAACGAAATCACAATTTTAGGCGAAACCAACTTCCGCAATAAGCGGACAAAATTTGGAATAAAAGCTAAGGATAGGCGTCAGCATGTATATGTAGTTGGAAAAACCGGCACCGGCAAATCGGAACTTCTGAAAAATATGGCAATTCAAGATATTAACAACGGGAATGGCGTAGCGGTTGTTGATCCGCACGGGGACTTTGCCGAAAGAATGTTGGATTTTGTTCCTTCAAACAGAGTTAATGATGTAATTTATTTTAATCCCGCTGATTTGGATTACCCGATTACTTTTAATATTATGGAGAGAGTTGAGCCGGAATACCGCCATTTGGTGGTGTCGGGATTAATGGGCGTGTTCAAAAAAATCTGGCCCGATGTTTGGAGCGCAAGAATGGAATACATTTTAAGAAATTCAATTCTGGCTTTGTTGGAATATCCCGGTTCCACCCTTTTGGGCATTAATCGTCTTCTCGCCGACAAGGACTATCGTCAAAAAGTGCTGGAAAAGGTTGTTGACCCAAGCGTTAAGGCATTTTGGAATAATGAATTCGCCAAATATCCGGATCGGTTCAGGGAAGAAGCGGTTGCGCCGATTCAGAACAAGGTTGGTCAGTTTATTTCCACGCCCATAATCAGGAATATTATTGGTCAGGTTAAATCATCGATTGATATGCGGGAAATAATGGACCAAGGCAAGATTTTAATCGTTAATCTTTCCAAAGGAAAAACCGGCGAAGATGCCAGTCAGTTATTGGGCGCATTGGTAATCACCAAATTACAGTTGGCAGCAATGGGAAGAGTGGATGTGCCGGAAAGTGAAAGAAAAGATTTTTATCTTTATGTTGATGAATTTCAAACTTTTGCCACAGATGCATTTGCCAATATTCTTTCCGAGGCGAGAAAATACCACCTTTGTTTAACCTTGGCTCATCAGTATGTTGCCCAGTTGGATACTATGGGCGAAAAAGGCAAGAATACCAAAGTAAGGGATGCGATTTTCGGCAATGTCGGAACTTTAATTACTTTTCGAATCGGGGCGGATGATGCCGAGTTTTTGGAAAGAGAATTTTTGCCAATATTCATTGCCGATGATTTGGTTAATTTAACGAAGTACACCATTTATTTGAAGTTAATGATTGATGGCGTGGCTTCAAGAGCTTTTAGCGCTGAAACCTTGCCGCCGTTTCCCGAGCCGGAAAAATCTTTCCGGGATACAATTATCAAGATTTCCCAGGAGAGATACGCAATTTCCAAAAAAACAGTGGAGGAAAAAATTGCCAAGTGGAGCGAGGCGGTGGAACTGGAAGATGAAAAGAGAAAATTTGACGCGATTTGTTCCGATTGCGGGAAGAAAACAAAAGTCGCTTTTCAGCCGGACGGAGTCAGGCCGGTTTATTGTACTTCTTGTTTGCAAAAAGTCCGAGAGAGTAAAATCGAGAACGTAGAATTAAAATCGAAAGTCAGTCAAAAACAAAAAGCGAATATTGATTTAGCAGGTGTTCGCGAAGCAATCAAAAAAGCAGTAGAAGAGAAAAAAGAATAATATGGACAATTTGAATGAAATCCGAAAAATTAGGATACAAAAATTGGAAAATTTGAAAAAAGCCGGGATAAATCCTTATCCAGCAAAGGTTTTGCGTACGCATACAAACAAAGAGGCAATAGACGGATTTAAGAAACTCGCAAATAAAAACATAATCCTGGTTGGTCGGGTTCGTTCAATTCGCGAGCATGGCGGGTCTACTTTTTGCAATATTGAAGACGGCTCGGCCCGGCTCGCCACAGGCGGCCAAATCCAGATTTATCTGAAAAAAGATATTGTCAAAGAAAAAGAATATAAATTATTTATTGAAAATGCTGATATTGGCGATTTTGTGGAAGTTACAGGGAAATTATTTTCAACCAAAAAAGGTGAAAAAACCTTATTGGTTTCAAAATGGAAAATTTTGGCAAAGTCGCTTTTGCCTTTACCGAGCGAGTGGTATGGATTGGAAGATGTTGAAGAAAGATTCAGAAAAAGATATTTGGATTTGATTTTGAACAAAGAAACAAAGGAAAAATTCGTAAAACGCTCGGAAATTATCACTAAAATCAGGAAATTTCTGGACACAAACGGATTTTTGGAAGTGGAAACACCAATGCTGCAAACAATGGCCGGCGGTACCATTGCCCGGCCATTCAAGACCCATCTTAATGCTTTGGATGTGGATTTATATTTAAGGATTGCGCCGGAATTGTATTTAAAAAGATTATTGGTTGGGGGATTTGAAAAAGTTTATGAACTGGGTAGAAATTTCAGGAACGAAGGCATGGACAGGGAGCATAATCCAGAGTTTACAATGCTGGAATTTTACGCTGCTTATTGGGATTATAATCAAATGATGGATTTTACGGAGAAATTATTAAAGTCAATAGATAATAAGATATTCAAGGAGAAATTTAAGAAAATAGAATATGATAAAATCGTAAAAAAAGGAGACGATAAAGAAGCGTTTGCGAAAATTAAAGAGCCGACATTTGTTATTCATCACCCAATAGAAATTTCGCCGTTGGCAAAAAAATTAGACGGGAAAAACCCCGCTGAGCGGGGTAAAGTAGCCAGATTTCAATTAATTGTTAATGGTCTAGAAATTGCCAATGGCTGGTCGGAAATCAATAGTCCGCTTGACCAAGCAGAGAGATTTAAAGCCCAGGAAGCAGAAAGGAAAAAAGGTAGCGACGAAGCGCACCAATATGACAAAGATTTTATTGAGGCATTGGAATACGGTATGCCCCCAGCAGCAGGAATCGGCATTGGTATTGATAGATTGGTCGTCTTACTAACTAATTCCAAAACCTTGCGGGAAATAATTTTATTTCCGACAATGAGACCAAAAAATGAATAGAGATGAAGCATTAAAATTAGTAAAAGAGAAAATACAGAATCAGAATTTGGTTAAACATTGCTTGGCTGCGGAAGCGTGTATGAGAGAATTGGCAAAGCATTTCAAGGAACCCGAAGAGCAATGGGGATTGACTGGGTTGCTGCATGATATTGATTACGAGGAAACGAAAAATGATCCGCAGAAGCATTCTGTTTTAGGTGCGGAAATGCTGGAGAAATTGGGAGTGGATAAAGAAATTTGCGAAGCAGTAAAAACCCATAACGAAGCCCACGGCATTGCGCCGGAATCAAAAATGGCAAAAGCGATATTTGCAGTTGATCCATTAACGGGCTTAATAGTGGCTGCGACTTTGGTTATGCCTGCCTCGCCGTCAGGCGGGCCAAGTAAAAAAATAAGCGATTTAACCCCAGAAAATGTTTTAAATCGTTTTAAAGAAAAAGGATTTGCCAGGGGCGCAAACCGCGAAATAATTTCCAAATGCCAGGAGTTGTTGGGTCTAAGTTTAGAGGAATTTATAAAAATAGGACTAAGAGCAATGCAGAGTATTGCCAATGAGTTGGGATTATAAAATTTAAAATAAAAAGGAGGTGATTAGAAATGCATCTAAAGCACTTAAGCTTTGGAGCAAAGAAAGCTATCCGAGATTTGATTGTTCTTTATAAACAAAGCAAAGGCGGCGTACCCGTTGATGTGGGAAAATTAGTTAAGTTGTCTGAAGAGGCTATAAGTCGGAACTTTGATTATTTAGTTGAGCCAGAGAAATCAATTAGGTTGTCTGAATGGGATGGTCGAAATTTCAATTTTTGTATTCGCTTTGACGATTTATCAACAGTTATGGGAACCCTTTGGCCCACCAAAAATGGTTTTACTATTGTGGTAGAATCTTCACTCTCACCTTGTGAGAGAAGGATAACGATATGTCATGAATTAGTCCACATCTTTATCTATTACTTTCAGGGGAAGCTATTTTCGGAAAAAGCGGATATACAGGAAGAAGATTTAATTGAAGACATTATTTGTGAGGAAGTTGCAGCGCTTTTGCTTTGTCCTTTGATGGCGATTAAAGTAGCGACATAGAGAATTTAAAAAACTTTTCTATGTCGCTTTTGTTTTACATTGAATTTATAAAATGATAAAATAAAAGGTGCATGATAGATATCAAATTACTTCGGGAAAATCCGGAAAAAGTAAAAAAGGCGTGCGAAAACAAGCAGGCAAAAGTTGATATTGATAAAGTTTTAGAATTAGATAAGAAAAAAAGAGAATTGATTCAAGAAATCGAAAATGCGCGGGCTGAACAGAAAAAAATGGGCAAAGACCAAATTGAAAAAGCTCGGGAATTAAAGGAAAAAATAAAACAATTGGAGCCGGAAATGGAAAAAACAGAAAAAGAATTTAATGAATTATTTTTGCAAATTCCCAACATCTCGTTAGATGATGTTCCGATTGGCAAAGACGGGTCAGAGAACAAAGTTATAAGAGAAGTTGGCCATCCTTCGCCCCGACAAGTCGGGGCTACGGATGGTAAACAAGATTATTTAACAATCGCAGAGAAATTAGATATTATTGATGTAAAGCGGGCAGCCAAAGTTTCCGGCACGCGCTTCGGATATTTAAAGGGCGGCGCAGCGTTATTGAAATTTGGTTTAATTCAATTAGCTTTTGATGTTTTGAAAAAAGAAAAATTTGTCCCGATTGTTCCGCCCGTGATGATAAAAACAGAGATGATGAAAGGAATGGGATATATGGAAAGAGGCGGCGAGGAAATCTATCAACTTCCCAAAGATGATCTGGTGCTGGTCGGGACTTCGGAGCAATCAATCGGTCCAATGCACTCTGGCGAGATTTTTAATGAAAAAGATTTGCCGAAAAGATATGTTTCGTTTTCAACTTGCTTCAGAAGGGAAGCTGGTTCGTATGGCAAAGACACAAAAGGTATTTTCCGAGTTCATCAATTTGATAAGGTAGAAATGTTTGTTTTCTGCAAGCCCGAAGATTCCGTAAAAGAACATAAATTAATTTTATCAATGGAAGAAAAATTGATGCAACTTTTAAAAATTCCTTATCGTGTTGTGCAAATGTGCACTGGCGATTTAGGAGACCCAGCAGCTGCAAAATATGATATTGAGGCGTGGCTTCCGGGACAGAACGAATATAGGGAGACCCATTCTACTTCAAATTGCACTGATTTTCAAGCGCGGAGATTAAACATCAAATACAAGACAAAAAACGGACCGGAATTTGTCCATACTTTAAACGGTACGGCTTTTGCCATTGGCAGGACATTGATTGCGATTATTGAGAATTATCAGCAAAAAGACGGGTCAATCGAAGTGCCGAAGGTTTTAAGAAAATACGTCGGATTCAAAAAAATAAAGTAATATGGTCTATCATTATCGCCACAGAAAGAAAAGGAAGATAAATAAAAGAGTGATAATTGCAATTATCCCTCTTTTTGTGTTGGCGGGATTGGTTTATCTGTTGTTTTGCTCGCCGGTTTTTGATATCAAAAAAACAGAAATTTCAGGCAATAAGGAAATAAAATCAGAAGAAATTCAGAATATTCTAAGCTGCGCGAATATATTTTTGTTTAGCGGCAAGAAGATTAAAAATGAATTATTGGAAAGGATTCCCAAAATTGCAGAATTGGAGATCGAAAAGAACATATTTAAAAGAGAATTAAAAATCAAATTATCGGAAAGAGAAGAAATAGGAATTGCATGTCAGGCAAACCCAGCCTTCGCTGAAGCTACGGCGGGCAAGTGCTTTTATATTGATAAAGACGGGGTGATATTTGAAAACGCGCCGCAGACCAGCGGAAGTTTGATTACATTGATAAATGATTTTTCCGGACGGAACATTAAATTGGGAGAAAAAATTTTTGATGAGAAATTTATTGGTTTGATTTTTGAAATTAAAGAAGAAATGCTTGTTGGAATGAATTTAAAGATTAAAAGCTTTGATTCAATGAACTTTCCAATTCAAAACGTAAAAGCAATGACCAGTGAGGGTTGGTATGCGTTTTTCAATTTCAACAATAACATAAAAAGCCAACTCTCGGCATTAAAAGTGGCTTTAAAAGAAAAAATTAAGATACGTACGGGATTAGAGTATGTGGATTTAAGGATTGAAAATAGGATTTACTACAAGTAATTACGGAATGAAATAAACGAATATGGAGTTGCCGATTACTGTGACTGGCTTGTATTGATTGAGCCAGAAATATTGGTCGGTTATTTTTTCGAAGCCCTTGGTGGGAATGGCGCGGCTTTGTTGTAAAAATGTTGCGGAAACAGCTAACCAGCTGTTTTTTGCTTTTTGTGGGTCATAATCCGCGTGCCATTCCTCGGCTTTGTTTCCCAAATAATAGCTCGCAGTCGCTCCGCCAAAATAATCTACTTTTATTTTTTTGATTCCCTGCTCATCTACCCATTTTGCCAAGCGCTTCAAGTCCTGTCCCCAGTCGAGATTTGAATCAGTAACATAAATATAGCCGTTTTTCGCTTTGCCAACGAGTTCGTTAAAATAACTAAGATAGTAGGGGAAGATGGATAGAGAAGATACGGCGTACCAAACCAAACAAGCAGCAAGTAACAAATAACAGGTAACACGAATTTTCTTATTGTGGATTTTTTCGAATAATCTCTTCATCTGACCGGAGATGAGAATATATATAAATGGGAAAGTTGGTAAGATATGGCGCACGCCGATATTTAGGTTGCTGGTAATGCTTGCGCCCCAATAAATTGCCAGAAAAATCAGCATCGCAATTTCCGTAAAATTATTTTTCAAAAAATGCGATAATGAATTAAATATTTTTTTCCACACAAGTACTGTTTCTCCGGCAGCCAATAATAAAAGCGAAATAATCGTCAAAATATGCAATGTCAAAGGTTCTTTAATCGCATAGACAGTCGGGAAGTAATTATACCAGCCCCTGTTATTTACTTCGCCCAAAAAATAGGTTGTATTTCCGCCGGTTGCCCGCTGGAAAACCATGCATAATCCGAATAAATATTGGGCATATGGCCTAAGAATCGGCTGTTGGGACATCCAGATTACTAATTTTCCTGCTGGTTTGAATGGAAACTGGGAAGCGATAAAAGTAGTATCAGAAACTTGTTTCTCGGCTGGATAATTTGTTGTATGGAACAAATAAACCGGATATACCAAAACATAGCCAATAACCATTATTGCAGCAAATTTTATGATATAAGTGAAAAATGTTTTCCAGAACTTTTTGTTTTCCCGCCACTGGATATAAATCCAAATCAGGGTAATTATGCCGAAAAACGGGACAAGCAGGAAAAGAGAGAATTTTATCATCTGGGCAATGCCGAAAGAAATCCCAGCCCAAAATAAATTTTTCCCATTTGGATTTTTCAGGAATTTTATGAAAAAATACGAGGCAAAGAAAAACGCGAAAGCCGCGCCCACATCAGTAGTCACGTATCTGCCGTGAGCCAAAAACGTGGGCGAAAAAGAAAAAAGGAAAACCGCCAACAACGCCGGCAGTTTTCCGTATAATTCCTTTGTCCACTTATAAATGAAAAATCCCAATAAAATCAAAAGCAGAAGCATGGGAATTCTTGCCCAGAAAATAATTTTATCGGCGTCATTATTGGAATTATAAAGAAAATTAAATCCAAAATTCCACTGGCTGTTAATTTCGCTTGTCCAGGATTTTAATTGGGAAGGAAAATTTATTCCTTTTATAAATAAAAGAGGAATCGCGGATAAATCTTTCAAGAGCGGGGGGTGTTCCGGGTTTAAACGCATATCTTTTTGCGTTAAATAAGAATATCCAGCCGGGATATGCGCAACCTCGTCCATAATCGCGGATTCCTGTTTTTGGCTGATTGTTGCCAAAACAAGCATCAATAAAACCATTAATATAGAAAATAGTGGCGCGAGTTTTTTCATATTTGTTTTAATTGTATCATATTTATGATATAATGAAAATCATATGACCGAAGAAATACTTAAAAATTTTGAGGCAAAAAGGGCGGAAGTTTTGAAATCCAAAGAAGGAATTTTAAGTCCGGAGCAGGAAAAAGAGATTTTAAAAGAAGCAGTGTTGGAAAGAATTAAAACCAGTCAGCCGCTTCCTCCAATCCAACAGCAGGCAATTCAACAAAAAGCGCAAGACATAAAAGCCGAGCCGAAAGAAAGGCAAATTGAGCTATTAATCCAGCTGGCTTTCGGAAAAAGCGTAATTGAAGCAGTAGAAGTTGCCAAAAAATTGGACAATCCTTATTTATTGGACGAATTTCACGATGCTTTGGTTGACGAGCTTTACAATAAACTCGTTGAGACAGGAAAATTGAAAGCAATATAAACTGGAAATTTTTTAACCCTCGCTGAGGTTCGACCTCTCACCTTAAATTAATGACGTTCAAAATCCTTGACTTTTTATAGGTTTGGGTGTATCCTATACATGGCACACTAAATCAATAAAAAAGGAGAAAAATTATGGAAAAAGAATCAAGAGAGAAAAAATGGATAACTCCTATCCAAAAAGAAAAGGGAGAAAAAAAGGCAGAGATGGGCAAGAAAGAAAGAGTAGAGTATTTGTCAACCGTAAAACGGGAAGCCCAAGAGAAAATTAAAGCTGATCTCGAGAAATACACAGAGGAGCTAAAGGCAAAAGTTGAAGCCGTAAGACTCCAAAAGGAGAAAGATATTGAGGAGAAAATTTCTAAACGAGAATCGTTGATTACAGAAGCAAAAAAGAATGAGGAGTTACTCGGAACGGCGAGAGAAACGCTTGAATATTTTGTTTCAATGCAAGAATTGGGTCAGCTTGATTCTGCAGACGCCAAAAAACTAAAAGAATTACATACATTAGTTTCCTCGCTCGAAAACCGACGAGTAGAAATTGAAAAAGAAATCGCTGTCATTTCTAGTCATCCCGAGATCTCAAAAAAGTTAGATGACATTGTCAAGAAAGAAGATGCCGAAAGAGCTGTAAAAAATTTGGTAGAGCAGTCCCACGCTGAATTTGATCCACAAATTGACCAACTAGCCACAGCAATAAAAAATTTAGCGTCGTGGGATATTTCTTTGTGGCAATCAATTGAACGACAAGAGTCGCTGGTATCGAATGCCTGGAAAGGGATTGAAGATATTTTTGGCCGCGCAGAGGACATGTTGAATAAAAAATCTAATTTTGGTTCAACGCTTCGGCGAATTCTAAGAGAAAGTACATCAACCAAAGAACTATCACGAAGACTTGTTGAAGCAAGAAAATCGTTCGGAATGTTTAAAGGCAGAGAGAAAGCGGCAATCGATTTTATTTTCGATCAAACTCAAGCATTTGATGAATGTAATCAAACCGCAGAACAGCTTTCATCCCTGAGACAAAAGCGAGAATCTATTAAGGGCGAAAGACATAGTCTTTCGGAACAGTTCAAAGAAATTTTGAGGAAGTCGTGGGAAACACAAGATAAAATATCAGAGCTAACCGGTAGTTCGTCTGGTCTGAGATTACCCACTGATTTGTGGTATCGTTTAGGATATCAGATAGAGAAATTTGCGGATTTGCAACGATGGGAAGGAGGTAAAAAAGTAGGTAAACATGAGGGTTGGTTTAATGCAACACAAAATCCCGAAGGCAGATCTCTATACGATACGTGGAAGAATGTTACGGAAACTGCAGGTGGATATAATTTGACCACGAGGAGTCCGAACAGAGCTGAACGAAAAGAAAAGGTTGAATAGTTTTTTCCCAACAGATTTCAAAAGGCACGAGACGCGAGTCCGTGCCTTTGTTTTTTTGTTTTGAAATGGTATAATTATAAAATGACAATAATGCAATTTGTTTATATTGTGGGCGGGTTAATCATCCTTTTAATCGGAGGATTGATATTGATTTTAATTTTTGAAAGAAAAAAAGGCAGGGGATTGATTACGCGGGCTTTGAATATGAGTTTGTTTTTGGTGAAAATTCCACGAGAAGTCAAGGAAGACCTGCCTGGCGAGGAAAGAAAAAACAGAATTGCGGTAATGGAACAGTTTTTAAGCAGTTTGGCGTCTTTAAAAGAAAAAGGATTCAAAATCCAGTTCGCTTATGGTCAGCCGTACATTGTTTTGGAAATGGCAGTCCAGGCTGTTGGTTCGGAAATTTCTTTTTATGCGGCAGTGCCGAGGAAATACGAAACATATATCGAGAAACAGATTTACGGATTTTACCCCAGGGCAACGGTGCAGAAAATTGAGGACTACAATATTTTCAATCCCGAAGGCGATTGCGCCGGAGGATTTTTTAAATTGGAAAAAAACAGCGTTTTGCCCATCAAAACATACAAAGATTTGGAAGTTGACCCCTTGGAGAATATTTCCAATGCCTTAAGCAAGATTGAAGAACAGGGCGAGGGCGGAGCAATTCAGATTGTGGTTAAACCAGCTTCCGGTGGCTGGAATAAATACGGTTTATCCGTCTTGAAGAAAATGAACAAGGGTCAAAGTTTTAAAGATGCCTTAAAAGGAAAGCCAGTCAAACAATTGAAAAAGGATGAGCCGCAGATTCAGACCAAACTTTCCCCATTTGACGAGGAAACAATGAAATTTCTGCAAGCCAAATCAGCCAAGCCGGGTTTCGATGTAAATATCAGATTGATATCGTCAGCCAAAACAAAAGAAAGGTCAGAGGAAATATTGTCGCACATCGAGGGCTCTTTTAATCAGTTCGGGGCGCCGAATTTGAACACATTGAAACTGGAAAAAACAAAAAAGCAGGCATTGAAAAAATTATGTTTTAATTTTTCATTCCGATTATTCAGCAACAGGGAAAAAATAATTTTAAACAGCGAGGAAGTAGCAAGCATTTTCCATTTTCCGTTGACTTCTCTCGGCTCGCCGACCCTGAAATGGCTTAAAGCCAGAGAGTCAACTCCGCCGGCAAATTTGCCGAAACAAGGAATTGTTCTGGGCAAGAATATTTTTCGCGGACAGGAAACGGAAGTAAGAATGACGGATGACGATCGCCGCCGACATTTTTACATCATTGGTCAGACCGGAACCGGCAAGACAAAACTGATGATTAATATGATTAAGCAGGACATCATGAACGGGAAGGGAGCTTGCTTTATTGATCCGCACGGCTCAGACGTTGAAGATATTTTGGGTATGATTCCGCCCGAGCGCATAGAAGATGTGATTTATTTTAATCCCGGAGACATTGAGCGGCCGATGGGTTTGAATATGCTCGAATATGATCCGAAATACCCGGAACAAAAAACGTTTTTAGCTAATGAAATGATAGCTATTTTCAAGAAGATTTTCCCCGAGGCGCCGGAGGGGCTTGGTCCGGTTTTCCAGCAATATATGCGAAACTCCCTGCTTTTGGTTATGGACGATGTTGAATCCGGAGCTACATTATTGGAAGTGCCGAAAGTTTTGTCTGATACGGAATTCAGGCATTACAAACTTTCTAAAACCGATAATATTGTGGTTAAAGATTTCTGGGTTAACGAAGCGGAAAAAGCCGGAGGCGAAGCAGCGCTGGCAAATATAGTGCCGTATATAACCAGCAAAACCAACATATTTTTGTCCAACGATATTATGCGGCCGATTCTTTGCCAGCAAAAAAGCGCGTTTGATTTTCGAAAAATAATGGACGAGAAAAAGATTTTCCTGGCCAATTTAGCCAAAGGAAAATTGGGGGATTTGAACAGCTATCTGCTCGGTTTGATTATTGTCGGCAAGTTTCTTATGGCTGCATTTTCCAGGGTAGATACGCCCCAAGAGCAATTAAACGATTTTTACCTTTACATTGATGAGTTCCAGAATTTTACCACCGATACGATTGCAACCATTCTGGCAGAAGCAAGAAAGTATAAATTGAATCTGGTTATGGCCCACCAGTTTATCGGTCAATTGGAAGAAAATATCAAAAAAGCGGTATTCGGCAATGTCGGCGGTATGGCGGTGTTCAGAATTGGCGCGGAAGATGCCGAATTTGTAGCCAAACAATTCGAGCCGATATTTACTCAACAGGATTTAATCAACATTGATAATTTCAATGCTTATTTGAAATTGCTGATCAATAATCAGACAGCCCCGCCGTTTAATATTAGATGTAATTTGCCGGCAAAGGGAAATCCGGAAATTGCGGACAAAATAAAAGAATTATCGCGTCTCAAATACGGCAAAGAAAAAGCAATTGTTGAAAAAGAAATCTTTGAACGGTCGCAAAATAAAACCAGCGCGCCCGGCGCAACTATTCTGCCCGAGGAGCCGGAGTTAAGATGATAATTGTAATTTTAATTGTTCTTTCCATTATTTTGATTATTTTGTTCACCTGCCTGTTTTCCGGGATAATCGGTCTGATTATGGCAAGGGGAGTGCCATTTGTTTCTTTGACCAGAAGACAATTAGCAACAGTTGATAGATGCATTAAATTGAATTCTACAGACAGGGTTACGGATTTGGGCTGCGGCGATGCGCGGGTTTTAAGAATGTTTGAAAAACAGGGAGTAAAAAATTTGACCGGATACGAGATTAATTTTTGGGCCTATTTATTGGCGAAAATAAAAAATAAATTTCATAAATCAAAAGCAAAAATTTATTTTAGAAATTTCAAAAAAAATAATTTATCGGAATATAACGTAATTTTTTGTTATTTGATGCCCAATTATTTGAATTCTTTGAAAAATAAATTTGACCAGGAACTGAAGCCGGGAACAAAAATAATTTCTTATGCTTTCCAGATAAAAAACTGGCGCGAACCAGAAATAATTTATACCAACAATAAAAATAATAATTTAGGGAGAGTATTTATTTATACATTATGAAAAAATCTGATATTTTGGCAGTTTTAGTTTTGGGGGAGATTACGGCAGTCATTGCCGGGTTTTTGCTTAAAAAACCCTTAAGCCAATATAATGTTTCGATTTGGGTTTTATATGTCGCAATTCCGATTTTGGCGCTGATTGTCAATTTCTTGGGGCAATTGATTGGCAGAAAAATTTCTGTCGTTGCCCAGTTTTGCCGTTACGCAACCGTGGGCGTGGCCAATACCTTGGTTGATTTCGGGATTTTAAACCTTTTGATGTGGTCAACCGACATTTATCGCGGAAAAACCCTAATTTTACTTAACAGTATTTCCTTTTTGATTGCCGTGATTCACAGCTATATTTGGAACAAATTATGGGCATTCAAGGGAACTCAAAAATCAGGTATTTTTACTCAATTTACCCAGTTTTTGGTGATTACTCTGATTGGTCTCTTGTTTAACAGCGGAATAGTTTATATTATCAGCAGTCAGATGAATCCGCTGTTTGGGCTGAGCATAAAAGTATGGACAAATATTGCCAAAATAATTGCCACCGCAGTATCTTTAATCTGGAATTTTATCGGTTATAAATTTATTGTTTTCAAGAAAAAAGATGAACAACAACTTAGTGATTTATCGTAAATATCGTCCGCAGAAATTTTCCGAAGTTATTGGCCAGGACCATGTGATAAAAACCCTGGTCAATGCTTTAAAAACGAGCAAAATTGCCCACGCTTATTTGTTTTCCGGACCGCGCGGCACGGGCAAGACCACAGTGGCTCGGCTTCTGGCAAAAGCAGTGAATTGCACGGATAATTCCAGCTACGAGCCCTGCAACAAGTGCGAGTCGTGCGTGGAAATTATGGAAAACAGGGCAATGGATTTGATTGAAATTGACGCTGCTTCCAACCGCGGGATTGATGAAGTCAGGGAGTTGCGGGAAAGAATCAGGTTTGCGCCAACACACGGCAAATACAAGGTTTTTGTGATTGACGAGGCGCACCAGCTTACCAAGGACGCTTTTAGCGCTTTACTGAAAACCCTGGAAGAGCCGCCAGCGCACGCCATCTTCATTTTGGCAACAACCGAAGCGCATAAAATGCTGCCCACGATTTTGTCCCGGGTGCAGAGATTTGATTTCAAAAAAATATCTTTACCCGATATCATTAAAAGATTGGAGAATATCGCCAAAAGCGAAGGAATGAAAGCAGAGGAAAAAGCATTGCGCATTATTGCTTTGAATTCCGAAGGGCATATGCGCGACGCGGAAAGTATGTTGAGCCAGGTCATCGCGTTTTCCGACAACAAAGAAATAAAAGTCCATGATGTTGAGGAAATTCTGGGCATTGTTGATATCAATCTGGCAATCAAGTTTTTTGATTTATTGGCAAAAAAGAAAACCAGCGAGGCACTGGCTTTTATTGATAAATTCGTGAATCAAGGATATGATTTAACCCAGTTTATTGAGTCATTGATAAATTATTCCCGGAATCTCCTGCTGTTGAGAACAGATAAAAATCTTTCCAGTTTAATCAAGGAAGAATTGAGCGCGGAGCAGATGAATACCGCAATCAAGCAATCAGAAGAATTTTCTTTGCAAGAATTGTCAAAAATAGTTGAAATCTTTTTGGAAACATTGTATAAAATGAAGTATTCCTCTTTCTCGCAGATTTCAGTAGAATTAGCAGCTGTAGAGATTACGACAAGAAACAAGTAACAGTATTCAAAAAACATTATTGCGGGGTGGTGTAATGGTAGCACGGGAGAATTTGGATCTCCAAATGAAGGTCCGATTCCTTCCCCCGCAGTTCGAAAAAATCGCCATTTCGGCGATTTTTTTATTTTAAGTAAATCTATTGACAAATTTTATGGGTATGCTATACTTATAAATGTAGATGGTTGAATGCCGAGGGAGGAATAACGCTCAGGCCAATCCGAAGCACAAAAATCGTATGATGCGAACCAAGGGCGAAGTTCGCTAGCACATACGAATCCAACACTCTTCGGAGAGAGAGGTGGCCAACCAGGGCAGTAGGAGAGCCGATTACTAGTATCGGTAAACCGAGAGTCAACCAGATACTTTCAAAATTACATTGATATCCAATTGAACAGTCAAAACGGTGTTGGAAAAAAGCCCTCCCGCGAAATTGTCGTTGTACAACGACGAAATCGCGGGATTTTTTATTTGCCCTGAGCGGACCTGCCTGCCGAAGCCTTGGCGTAGGCAGGGTCGAAGGATTGACTCTGGGTTTTTGTTTGACGTGTAAAATTTTATGTGATAATCTACTAACTTGCCTAATGACAGGCAAAATCTTACAAAAAGGAGGGACAAGATGTCCTTTTTAAATTTGGTAGATCGAAAATTATTAAAAAAACAAGGATTTCCCAAGCCAGTTGATCTCTCAGAGAAATTGATGATGTCTTTATCAGACAAACAGAAACAAATCCTTTTTAACCTTTCCGATCTGCATGATAAGGCAGAGGGGCTTGTTAAGAAAATTAACGCCTGTAAACCAACGCCTTCCGGAATCCTTGGCTTTTCTGACGGAGCTGTCACTGTTTGCGAAACCGAAGATGACTGGAAAATCATAACCTTGAAAGAGCGACAAGAACTAAAAGAAGTTCAGAAAGAAATGGCAGCTCTTCTCGACAAAGCCCTGGATCTTGGCATGGGTGGTCTCGGCATCATTCAAAAAAATTGCGCTGCCTTCAAAGTGAAACCCTAAGGAGAATCTCGTCTAAAAGGGTTTGCAACTTGTCAAAAGTTAGCAAACCCTTTTTTTATTTTGGGGCTGGCCCCGTAGTGAGTTTTGGACTGGTCCCATTGCGGGACCAATTTTAATTTTTATTAGTCCAAAATCTACTACGGGGCTGGAAAAAATAGGGAAAAGGGGGTAGAATATAAGCATTAAGTTTATGAGTAATGATTCGTTAACCGTTGACATCGTGGTTAACATCTGTTAACCTTAATTAATATGGAACAAAAGAAATTTTTATCAACAAACGAACTGGCAAAAATGCTCGGAATTAGCCGGGTAGCTGTTTTTAAGAAGATTAAAAAAGGCGAAATAAAGGCTACAAAAATCGGCAGGAATTTTATTATTGATAAGAATGACCTTGGAGGCATATTGGGAAATGCTTTAAATTTGAAGCAAAAAACCGAAATTGATAACGCTGTAATGAAAACTATCAGAGAATATGGCGAAACCCTAAAATTATTGGGTAAAGAATAATTCGATGGTCAAAAATATCAATCTTACGGAAATTGAATATCTCGCGTATAAATTGGCAAAAGAATTCATGACTTATAATGAGCCGATTCCCGATTTTGGTTCGCGGTTTCCCAATATTTTAGAGAGTTGTGTGGTCTTGCCTTTTCAAAAATTCGAATTGAAGGTCTTATATAAGGGATTGATTGGCAAGGCATCAATTCTTTTTTATTTAATGATTAAAAATCATCCATTTCAAAATGGCAACAAAAGAATTGCGATGACTACCTTATTTGTTTTCTTGCATAAAAATAAAAAATGGCTGAAAGTAGACACCAAAGAATTATATAATTTTGCTGTGTGGGTGGCGCAAAGCAATCCCAAACTAAAAGAAGAAACAGTGAACGCTATTCAAAAATTTATTAAGACGTATATTGTGGATTTATAGAATAAAAATATATGCGACAGGTTTCACTTTGTAAGACCAAATTCTTTTTTGACGAAAATGACAAAGTAGTTAATCAAGAGATTGAACTTGTGGAGATTTTATGAGCAAAAACGAAGAGCTTTACTAATCCGCTATAATCTGCTATAGTTGATATATCGAATTAAATATATGATAAAAAACAATAAATTAGACCAACGACTTCAGCACATACCAGCTGAAATCTGGTCAAAAATAACCAAAATAGACGAATTAAAAGGGCAATGGATTGCAGGGGCCCAACTAAGTCCTCAAGTTTTAGGTCGTCTCAAGCGGTCGGTTTTGATAACCTCAACTGGCGCCTCAACTCGTATTGAAGGTGCTAAACTTTCCGACGAAGATGTGGAAAAGCTGATGCGTGGTATTGATATTCAGAGATTTACCGACCGTGATAAGCAAGAAGTGAAGGGATACTTTGAACTACTTGAGAATGTTTTTGATTCTTGGAAATCTCTTAAGTTTTCGGAGAGTGTTATTAAGCATTTCCACAAAGAGCTTCTAAAATATGTAGAAAAAGACAAGTATCACAGAGGCGAGTATAAAAAAAGAGAAAACCAGGTGCAGATGATAAACGCCGCGGGTGAATCTGTTGGAGTACTTTTTGATACAACGCCCGCATATCTTACGCCTAAAGAAACGCAAGAGTTGGTGGAATGGGCCCAAGCAGCCCTCACCGAGAAAAAATATCATCCGCTTCTTATTGTGGGTAACTTTCTTGTTGAGTTTCTACAGATTCATCCGTTTCAAGATGGCAACGGCCGGCTTAGTCGTGTTCTGACAAACCTTCTTTTGCTCAAAGAGGGGTATTTGTATATGCCTTATGTTTCGCATGAGAAGTTTGTTGAGGACAATAAGCCAGAGTATTATATGGCACTTCGCAGGAGTCAAAAGACATTTAAGTCCGATGACGAAACTATCATCCCGTGGTTAGATTTCTTTTTGACTATTTTCTTGAAGCAATCGGAAATGGCCATTGAGCTTTTGTCCAAAGAAAACATTGAACGATTGCTCACGCAAAAACAACTTGCTGTTTGGGATTGTCTTCAAAAAATTGATAGTGCCACACCGCGTGAAATCTCTGAAAAAACAAAAGTCGCTTATCCAACCGTTAGGCAGGCGCTGGATAAACTTTTACGCTTTAAGAAAGTAGAACGGATTGGGTTGGGAAGAAGCACACATTACAAAAAATTATAAGAGCGCATTGCTTGCCCGTCCGAAGCTTTAGCGTAGGCGGGGACAAGGCCGATCAACAAGTTATAGGAAATTGTAAAATTTTATGAGTAAAAAACTCGCCTACCCGCTTCGCAGCGAGGCGAGTTGGCGAGGCAGGCCTGCCCGTCAAAATGCGCAAGCTTTTGTCGGGGAAGCAAAAAATAGTGCCTGCCCCGTAGGTTTATCCTTCTGGAGTAAGCCTGCGGCGACAAGTAAGTATTCTCCGGTGGTATAATAAAAATATGGAAGATAGAATAAAAGAAATAACTGAAAAAATTAAAAAATTCCGTGATGAACGGGATTGGATGCAATTTCACGACCCAAAAAGCATGGCAGCTTCTATAACCATTGAAGCGGCCGAGCTTTTGGAACATTTTCAGTGGAGAAGCAGGGAAGACGTTGAAGAATATATAAAAGCCCACAAAGACCATATTGCCGAAGAAATTGCCGATGTAGGTATGTATCTTTTTGAGTTGGCTGATAATCTAGGACTGGATTTAATTGAAATTATGGATAAGAAACTTAAACAGAATTCTGAAAAATATCCAGTGGAGAAGGCAAGGGGGAGGGATACGAAATATGATAAATTATGAGGAAAAAACCTGTTCTTCCGAAGCCGAAAGGCGTAGGAGGAGAGGCAAAAATAGGGCATAATAGAGGTATGAAAATAAAAGATTTAGCAAAAATTGAAAGACCAAGAGAAAAATTAATTGCCAAGGGCTCAAAAAACCTAAAAGACGAGGAGCTTTTGGCTATTTTATTAGGGACGGGAGTTAAAGGCAAGAATGTAATAGAAGTCGCTAAGCAAATTTTAAATAAATACTCCAAGAAAAGATTGTTAAAGATGCAGTATGACGATTTATCTAAAATTAAAGGCATTGGACCAGCCAAAGCCTGTACAATTTTAGCTGCTGTCGAGCTAATAAAAAGAGCATTGAATGTTCAGGAAGAAACCTTGCCAATAATTGAATCTATAAAAGATGTTTTGGCGCAGGCAGTATATTTGCGCGATAAAACAAGAGAGCATTTTATGGTAATTTATCTAAATGCGAGAAACGAAATGATTTTTAAAAAACCGATGTTTATCGGCACCTTAAATGCAAACTTAGTCCATCCACGAGAAATTTTCAATGAGGCCTTGAAACAAAATGCAGCCTCGGTGATTTTAGTCCACAATCATCCGTCAGGGGATTGCGAGCCGTCAGAAGACGATTTAACGATCACCAAACGTCTCATTGAAGCCGGCAAAATAATGGGAATTGATGTGTTAGACCATATTATAATTACCAAAACCAAAATTTTTAGTTTTAAGGAGAATAGATTAATTTAAGTCAACTATTGACACGCGATTTAATGTACATTATTATGTACATATAAGCATTAACGCGTAAAAGCAAATAAAAATATGCGTATAAAAACAACTATATCAATCTCCGAAGCAAGGAAGAATATTTTTGATATTGCCGAAGAAGTACAAAAACCAAACAATTACTATACTTTTACCGAAAAGGGCAGGCCAAAAGCGGTTTTGATGTCTGCTGATGAGTTTGATTCCTGGAAAGAAACCTTAGAAGTGATGGAGGAATTTCCTAATTTAGAAAAAGATATAAAAGCTACTGATAGTGCTGTAAAAAGTGGAGCATATAAAAAATGGGCAACACTTGATGATGTTATGGCTAAATATGGTTATATTGTAGCTGATAAGGGTAAAACCAAATATGGCGTGGAAACTAAGAATAGACAAAAAGGCGCAAAAAGAGTTAGATAGAATTCCCTTTCAGTATCAGCAAAGAATTGTGGCAGTTTTGCCGATTATTGCTGATAATCCTTTTATTGGGAAAAAATTGGATGGCAAATTAACTGGCCTTTATTCGTATCAAGTTTGGCCATATAGAATTATTTATAAAATTTATAAACATATTTTATTAATAGTGGTTATCCGTATCAGCCATCGACAGAGGGCGTATAAAAAGTAATATAAAATTATGGCAAAACAATTATATAAACCGAAAAAAGCAAAGCCCCGTAGCGGGTTATACCCTGCTACTGGGGAAGAAGTATTTATGGTGAGTTTATCGAATCCATGAGTAAAAAATTTATCCGCCTGCCTGCCTTTGGCATGGCCTCAGGCGGACCCGCCTATTTTTGTCGGGGAAGCAAAAATATGATATAATATAATTATGCCAAACAAACAACCAATAAAATTTTTAGATGCAATAGCGCGAACATTTAGGGCCTATAATAGGTACGGGCCAAGAAGTAATAAAAAACTTATCCCTATTCATTTATGGTTTGCTAGTATTGTAAAATCTAAGCTTGGGAAAGATTATTCTATTAGAAGTCTTGGCGCAGACGGAGAATATACAATAGATGGAAAGTATTATCCCAAAAAACTAGACATAACAGTTTTATTAGAAAGAAAAGCAATAGCAACCATAAGTTTTAAGTTTGTAACCTCTAACTATTCTCAAAATACTAATAATTATTTTGAAAATCTTTTAGGGGAGTCGGCAAATATTCGAAGGATGAAAGTAGGTTTTGCTCATTTTTTAGTTTTAAGAGCTCATACCCCATATTATGATAAAAATAAGGGGAATAGACGCGGGAAACTTAAAAAAACAGAATGTTTGGTGGAGCACCATCTATTAAAATATATTAAATTATTCAAAGATTCAGATTATCCTCATAGGCCAGATGTTTTGGGTATAGCCATAATAGATTTTGATGATAAAAAAGTTCCTTATTATATAAATTTGCGTGATCTGGGATTTTCGAAAGAGACCATTAAGTTGATAAAAAAAGATCTCTCGGTAGATAATTTTATTAAAAATTTTATTGCGCTAATTAAAAATGGCAGCAAATAAATTATCTAATCAAAAATTGAATGGCGTAGTTTATACTCCAAAATGGATTGTGGAGCTAATTTTAGACCATATCGATTATAAAAATAATATTTGCCACAAAAGGATAATTGATCCTGCTTGTGGCGATGGAGCCTTTTTAACCAATGTACTAGAAAGATTTATTGCTGATGCGCGAAGAAAGAAGTTCAACAAGCAGAAAATTAAGAAAATTATAGAAAAAAATATTTTTGGCTTTGATATAGAGGACAAAGCCATTAAGAGTTGCATCCTTACGCTTAATGAAATTGCTCGGAAACATGATTTAAAAAATATTAAGTGGCAAATAATAAAAACCGACGCTCTGGATAAATCCTTCATTGAAAAATTTTTAAATTCATTTGACTTTGTTGTTGGTAACCCGCCGTATATTAGAATTCAACATCTCGGCTTAGAACGCAGAAAAAAAATTCAACATGATTGGGCTCTATGTCAAAAGGGTTCCACTGATATTTTTATTGCTTTTTTTGAACTGGGTTATTATTTATTAAATAGGGCTGGAAAATTGGGCTATATTACTCCGAACACGTACCTTAAAACGAAAGCGGGCGAATCTTTAAGGGAATTCATAAAAGAAAGTCAATCATTAAAAACCTTGATTGATTTTGAACATAACCAATTATTCGAGAACGCTACCACCTATTCAGTTATTACAATTCTTGATAAAAACCACCGACAAAATACTTTTAAGCTGTACAAAGGCGACGTTGAAAATGTAAATTATGTTGACGAGCTAAGCGTAGAAAATCTAAACAAGAATAATTGGATTTTGACCTCGAATAACGCACTTGAAAAATTAAAAACCATAGAGAGAAGGGGAATGTCATTAAGTAGAATTGCTAAAATTCATGTTGGTATAACCACTCTTGCTGATGATTTTTATATTTTTAAAGACCCCAAATTAAATAATAATCATGCAGAGATAACATTAGAGGATGGAAGATCTTTTCGAATTGAAAGGAGCGTTTTAAAACCAATAATAAAAGCTTCCACACTAAAAGATCCGGATGAAAATCAAAATCGTTTTATTATTTTTCCTTATCGAAAAATAAACAATAGACATGTAATTATTCCTGAAAATGAATTAAAAAGTAAATTTCCGTTGACGTACAAATATTTTTTGGCGATAAAAGAAAATCTTGATAAACGAGACAAAGGAAAACCGAACAAGGTAGCATGGTATGCATTCGGACGATCGCAAGGACTCGATACTTCTTTCGGAAAGAAAATTTTAACATCCCCAATTAATCTAAGACCTAATTTTATAGTTTGGGAAAAGGAAGATTATACTTTTTATGCCGGATATTGTGTTAAATTTAGCGGCGATTTAAAAGCGCTGGTAGAACACTTAAATTCCCGAGATATGGAATTTTACATAAATCATGTAAGTAGAAATTATCAGAGTAATTATAAATCATTTGCTAAAAGCTTCATTGAAAGATTTGGGGTAAAGGATGTCAAATTGTTCAACGGACAACAGGCGTTAATTTAATTGAGAAAAATTTGATTTAACTTGCAAGAATACAAAAATTAACATATAATTGTACCGTATGAATACACAAGATTTAATTAAAAAAATTGAGGACTTGAGGAAATCGCGGGTCATAACCTATTTAACCAGCGACAGGCAGGGACCGGTGAATGCCCGAATCGCAATGGATGTTGTGCCGATAATCAGCAAGCAATTGCGGACAATTGGTAAAACAGAAAACATTGATTTATTTTTGTATAGTTCGGGTGGCGACACAATGGTGCCGTGGCGATTGGTTTCTATGATTCGCGAATACTGTGATAAGTTTTCTGTGCTGGTACCATATAAAGCGCATAGCGCCGCAACAATGATTGTATTGGGAGCTGATGAAATTGTAATGACAGATTTATCAGAACTTTCTCCGATTGATCCTTCTACTACTAATGTTTTTAATCCGCAAGACCCGCATAATGCACAAAACAGGATTCCTATTAGTGTTGAGGACGTGATGGCGTATTTTGACTTGGCAAAAAATAAATTCGGTATTAAAAGCGACGAAGAATTGTCAAAAATATTTAATAAATTTGTTGAGGCAAATCCGCAGATTCACCCTTTGGCTCTCGGGAATGTTAATCGAACTCATAATTTGATTAGGATTTTAGCCAAACGGCTTTTGAAAAGCCATAAATCACCAATGAAAGAGGAGGAAATTGAAAAAATTGTTGATTATTTTACAGAAAAGCTTTATTCGCATCAATATTTTATCGGTCGAAAGGAGGCAAAAGATGATTTAGGTGTAAAAACCGTTATTTTCGCCGATAAAAATTTAGCCAAGGCAATGACTGATTTATATGAAGAATACGCAAAAGAAATGGAACTTTCTGTTTTATGGAATCCAGAGAATGAGTTGGGCCTCAATACGATGCAAAACAAAAAATCATACAAAATTGCCTTTATAGAAAGTCGTGATATTTCTAATTATTTTGAACTTACATTAGACTATAAAAAACAGCAAGTGAATATTGTTCAACAAACGCCTCAAGGTCCGATTCAAGTGCCGCAAGAGCAGGTCGTCTGGCGGCCGATAGGGCAGGGGTGGAAATAAAAATAACATGGAGATTATCTTGAGATATATAGAGGTGGTCGGAATATTTATAGCTGCTGTTGGTGCGGTAATTTTTGGGACTAAGCAGTATCAGATCAATAAAAGAATGAAAGAATTAGCGGACTATGTTGCGGTTTCAATATATCCCAGCATGCAAGGGCAATTACACATAACCAACGTCGGTCGTTCAAATCTATATTTACATAAATGGGAGGTCGGGCCTTTGAATGAGACATTTGTGAGGCCGTGGCTTCTTCCAATCGAAAAAAAATCAGAAATTATAATTACAATACCACCTTTAATTGGTCAACATTTTGCAAAATTTTATCTAACAGACGAAAAAGGTCAAAGATATATTTCAACAGGAGAGGTTGCAGTTGAGTCAATTATTTCTCAATCACCAGTTTCTACAGCCCCGGTACAGACACAAGATGGAGGTGTTCAGGGCGGAACCCAATCAATTAATATTCAAGTTAAAATGAGAGCCTGGTCATATAAAACAGAAAAATGCAATTGGATGATATAATCTTATGCCCATATTAAACTGGATTACAAAAGGGAAAAATTAATGGGAAATATAAAAGCTCCGTATCGAGGAGCTTTTATATTTGACTAAAATGGTCTAAAGATATACGATAAAAGGGTAATATAACTAACAAAAATTTAATTTGAGGGAGTATGGAGAAAAATATAAATTTGATAGAAATCTTTGGACCCGGTGGACTTTTTGCCACAGGTGCTGTTTTGGGCTCGATTTTAACAGCCATTGTTCAGCATTTTTTCGAATCAAAAAGATTAAGAAAGGAAAGAGAATTTCAATTGAAAAAAGAAACCTATTTTAAACTGGAGGGCAAGGCAGAAAATATATTTGAGGGATTGTATATTTTAAAGAGAAGAGCCGATGAAATGAAAATTACGCTGGATGCTTTTTTAGGTGGTATCATAAAAGATCTATTTGGTTTTGAGGATGATTTTAAAAAAGAAAGAATAAAATTAGCGTCTAATCTCCAATTATTTTTTCCTGATAATTTTCAGGATAAATATAATTCTTGTGTATCGAAACTTTCTGAGATGGGAAAATTACATTTTAAACTTTGTAAAGAACGAAAATTGGTTAAAGAAGAAATTGATAAATTTGATAAACTATATAGAGAATTTAATGTTTATATGTTGGATACAACTAATAAAATTATTAATTTTTTGAAAATAGAAAAAGAAAAGGTTTATAAATAAACATATGTCATTTGATCCGGAAAGTATGTTAAAAGGCCGAATGGCCGAAAGTTTAGTAGAAGAATTGCTTAAGCAATGCGGTAATAAAGTCTACCGTTTTGGCTATGAAGCGGTTTTACAAAATTTAACCCAACTCGAAGAACGATTTGATAGAGAAAGCGAAGTAGGGCAGAGGATTAGTTCTATCCCTGATTTTATTGTGGTGAATCAAAAGAAAATTTCAATTGTAGAAGTAAAATTTCGCACTGATCTCGCTGGTCTTAGCCGTTACGAAAAAGATATAGAAAAGTTAAAACTTATTGAAGAATTTTGGCAAGCAAAAATAATTTGGGTTACATTAGCCAAGCCATATTTCAAAATTTCTATTCCACCATATTTTAATAGAAGGGGTGATTTAAATTTGATTCCCATAGAAAAGGATTCGGACTTAGGAGTGAACAGCGATGTTTTAAAAGAATTTAATGAATTGGTAGAAAAATATTATCAAAAAGAAAAGTCGAAAAAATAACCAAAATTTAATCCTGAAAATTTAACAACAAAAAATAAATTTATGGAGCAACAAATACAACAAGGTCAGAGAGAACAAAAAAGTTTATTATGGATTATTGTAGTTCTTTATTTGATTATATTTTTTAGTGGTCTCGTTGGCGGTTTAATAGCTATTTTTTTAATCACAAAAATTATTTTTGCAGATGCTCTCTTTAATTCAATTGGTGGCGGCGCACTTCCAGAGTTTTTTCTTGAGATTAATATAATTTTACTCTTTTCCATCACTTTAATAGCTAAGATTATCGCTTTGGTGGTAGGCATTAATTATATAGTTGAAAAAACCGTTATTCCCAAAACGTATGTAATAAAAATTTCTCTTTGGGTGGCTACTATCGGTGTCATTATCGCTCTTGTCAGCAGGATAATTTCTTCGGGGTTCAATTTATGGGATTTATTGATACTTGTTGAAGCCGCAGTTATTTACTTTACTGCAAAATATTTTTTAAACAAGAAAGCTACATAAAAAATGACTTTATGGATGGAAAGAAACGGGAAGATATAAAAATTGGTTCGGAAGTGGAAATTGTACTTAAAACAGATCAAAAAACAGGAACGCTTACTCGTGGAATAGTAGCAGAAATTTTAACAAACTCCGACTTCCATCCGCACGGAATTAAAGTACGATTGGAAACCGGGCAAGTCGGCCGCGTGCAAAATATTTTACAGAGTGTAAATAAAAACTAAAAAATAAATTTATGAAAGAAGAAGAAAAACCTCATTTCGATAGAGTTGTCGGGCTGCCGGAAAAAGATAGAGCAAGTCGAGAAGAAATTGAAAAAATATTGTCGCAAAAACTTAAAGGTGTAGGTGGAGAGAGAATCGAAGAATTCGAAATAGACAAAACCGAAAGAGATATTGAAATTATTAATTTTACGAAAGACGCAATCAGCGATTATACAAGAAAGAAATATGATATTCCACTACAAAATATCCATGTTTTCAATCTCGGTGGTGTGGAAGAATTTACCCAAAAGAGGTTGGAGAATGGAGCTACGTCAATAGAGCGCGGAAGTATTGTTGTGGATAGGATTAAATCCGATGCGGCATTCGCCAAGATTCTTTTTCATGAAATTATACATTTAAATTCTTACACGGCATTGCAGTTAAAAACGGGCAAAGAACCGAGTATTGGGTTATACCGGAGCGGAATACGGGTACAAACAAGAAATGGAAAAAAAATTCTATTCAAAGATATCAATGAGGCAATTACTGAACTAATAACGCGACGTTTTTATCAAGAAAAAATAATTCCCAGTGAGATTTTTGATGAGGAAGATAAAAAAAATTTATTAAACTCAAGAGTAGAAGAAATGGCCAAGTTTGAAGCGCTTATTGATGGTTTGTGGGAGGAAAATAAAGATCGGTTCAAAACCAGAGAGGACTTAGAAGATTTGTTTTTCGAATCGCAATTTACCGGAAGCTTATTGAAAATAGGTAGATTAATCGAAAAAACATTCGGGAAAGGCAGTTTTAGAAAATTGGGTGAAGGAAATTTAATTGAAATTAAAAAATAATTTTATGGAGAAAATACTAAAATTAATTTTTTGTATCGGGGTTTGTGAGGTTGTGGGAATCGGAGGAGCACTATTTACCAGTCCGGCTATTTCTTCGGGTTGGTATGCTTCATTGGAAAAGCCTTGGCTTAGTCCGCCTAGCTGGCTTTTTTCTCCGGTTTGGATTGTTCTGTATATACTGATGGGTATTGCCTTATATCTGGTCTGGTCCTATAAATCCTTGGTAATACTTTTCTTCGTGCATCTGTTATTCAATGGTTTATGGTCAATTATCTTTTTCGGATTGAAAAGCCCCGCTTATGCGTTTTTGGATATTGTAATTTTGTGGATTTTAATCCTGGTAATGGCTTTCAAGTTCTTTAAAGTCCGCAAAACAGCCGGATATCTGCTTTTGCCGTATTTGCTTTGGGTCAGTTTTGCTGCAATTTTGAATTATTATCTTTGGATTTTGAATTAAAAAAAATAAATCGGAGGTTTAACCTCCGAATCTTAACCTACGGAGGTCTGTCCTCCGTTAATTGACAAATAAAAATTAAAAAATAAATTTATGATTAATTTTTTAAGAAACTACGACTTACGAGGTCGTAGAAATAATAATTAACAAAAAATAAACCCCAGTAGTAGAGCGGAGCTCACTACGGGGCAAGTTTATGGCGAAGAAAGAATTTATAACAGAAGAAGCCAAAAGAATAGGGGATAGTATTGGTATTGATTGGAATAAATATGACTTGGAGCAGTTCAGAATGGGATTGGGGGTGGAGTTGGAACACGGGCTTTGCGATGCGGAAACAAATGTTACCAATGACGACGAGATAATGACCGGTAAAATCGCTTTGGCGCATCTGAAAGAAATTCTTGATTATTACACCAGATTGGATAAAATGGAAAAATAAGTTGAAACTTGTTAAAAAAGCATTTCTTTGACAAAATTATAAATTAGAGTATAATACAGAACAGAAAGGAGGAAGAAAATGAAAATTGGGTATAGTTATATTCGGGAGGCTCTTTTAGGAGTTGAAAACAGTATAACGTACAAAAAATTTATTTTTCTCGATAAGTGGTGCAGAATTAAGGGCACGCAGAATATAACCCATTTGGAAAAAGAACAATTGGAGGGTTCCGAGATGGAAGTGCTAATAATGGTCAGAAATTCCGTGGTGCCGATTCTGAAAGTAAGGACAGAGCGCAACGAAGCGTGGGCAAAGAAAGGCGTTTATACGGGAAGGCCGGAGAAAAACTTTGAGAAATTTTTTAAGACCCTCCGGCGCCAGGTAGATAGAGTCCTTCCCGAATTCAGCGATTGTTTTGAGAAGCGTAAAAGCCAAATTGAGCGGGAAATATATGTTTTTTCCGCGCGATGAACGCAACAGGGCGGTTTCCGACCGCCCTTTATATTTTACCCTGCACCAAAAGATTGGTGCAGGGTTGACACATAAAATAGTTCGAGATAAAATGAGGTTATCCTATGACAAAAAAAGATGATGCACAACTTGTAGGTCAGTATTTAGATGGTGATGAAAAATCACTTGAGATTTTGATTAAACGCTATCTCAAGCCGATTTTTAGTTTTGTTTATAAATATGTCGGCAATAATCAGGAAGCCGAAGACATTACTCAAGATGTTTTTGTGAAAGTTTGGCGAAACCTGAAAAAATTTGATAAAAACAAAAAATTTAAAACCTGGATTTTCTCTATTGCCAAAAATACTTCTATTGATTGGTTAAAAAAGAAAAGAGCCATTCCAATGGTTGAATTGCCGGAATTATTAAAGGACGAAAGAAACACCATAAAAGACGATTTAATTAATGGATTTGAAATTATGATTAAAAATTTATCTCCTCAACATCGTGAAGTGTTGACATTATATTATGATAATGATTTCAATTTCCGGGAAATCGCCGAAAACCTGGGACAACCGCTTAACACCGTAAAAAGTCGGCACAGGAGAGCTATTTTGCAGCTCAAAAAATTACTTTAAAAGGACGCACCAAAATGCGTCCTTTTTTCGTATTAGTATTATATGGGCGAATTCCGTGATTTTCAGTTAAAAGAGCCGCCGAAAGGTCTTTTTGACCGCATTATTTTGGCGATTAAACGAGAGCGGGAATTGCGACACACGAGAAAAATATTGTTTGGGTTTTTATTCCTTTTGATTGTTTCTTTGATTGCCACGCCTCTTTCCTGGGCATTATTAATCAGCCAGGCAAAGGATTCCGGAGTTATTTATTTTCTCTCTGCCGCAATCAGCGACCTCAAAATATTTTTTGCTTTATGGCAGGATTTCGGATTGGCCATTCTTGAATCATTGCCGATTATCGGCATAACGTGCTTTATAATCAGCGTTGTTGTAGCTGTTTTTACGCTTCGGCTGTTTTTCCACAGAAAAAGATTATTATTAAATTATATTTTTAATTTATGAACAAAGATATTCTTAAAAAAATTATTATCGGGCTGGCTGGTTTTGTGCTGGTTGTTTTGATATTTGGCGTTGGCACGTTTGTGGGCGGGATGAAAGCGCGATTCTCTTATCGCTGGGCGGAAAATTACCATCGGAATTTCGGCGGTCCGCGGAACGGCTTTATGGGCGATTGGCGGAATTTTCCTCCGGCTCCGGAAAATTTCATAGAAAGCCACGGGACATTCGGAGAGATTATCAAAATTAACAGCTCCGATCTCGTGATTAAGGGACAAAACGATATGGAAAAAGTGGTCATTATCACCAAGGATACCGTTATAAAAAACGGAAAAGAAACAATAAAAAAGGAGGATTTAAAAGTCGGAGATTATATTGTTGTTATAGGTTCTCCGGATGACAAAGGTCAGATACAAGCAAAATTAATAAGATTTTTTGACTATGTTTTCTAAATTATTCAAAAAAATATCTCAACACAAATTTAAAGCAGGAATAATATTTCTCTTGATTATTGGTGTCGTGTATTTCGGTTATAAAGGTATAGTCAAGAATAAAAGCACAACACAATACGCCATAGCGGCAGTTGGAAAGGGCATGCTTATAGTTTCTGTTACCGGCAGCGGTCAGGTATCAACAACAGACCAGGTTGATATTAAACCAAAAGCTTCGGGCGATGTAGTTTACATAAACGCAAAAAACGGCCAAGAAGTGAAAGCTGGCACGCTTTTAATTCAATTGGATACTGGTGATGCGCAAAAAGCAGTACACGACGCAGAAATAAATCTTCAGAGCGAACAGCTTAGTTTGGATAAAATGAAAGGCATTACAACGGACGAAGGCACCATAAGAGGCGTTAAAGAAAAAGCCCAGGACGATATCGAGAAAGCATATGACGATGGATTTAATACAGTGGCAAATATATTTCTTGAGCTTCCGGATATTATGACCGGACTTGATAATATACTTTTTTCCTACGATTTTGAAGGAAATCAGCAGAATATTGCTTATTATGCCAATGCAGTGAGAAATTATAACGAAGAGAAGGTTTCGCAATACGAAAAAGATATTTACGACAAATACGAAATTGCCGGAGAGGCCTATGATAAAAATTTCCAGGACTACAAATCAACAAGCCGATTTTCGGAACCAAAAAAGATTGAGTCATTAATCAGTCAAACATACGAAACAGCAAGATATGTTGCGGAAGCGATAAAAAGCGCCAGTAATCTGATTCAGTTTTACAAAAGCGAACTTACCAGACGCGGATTTAGGGTGCAATCTCTTTCCGACACTTATCTTTCCAATCTCAACACTTATACCGGCAAAACGAATACTTATCTTTCAAATCTTCTTTCCATAAAAAATACCATTCAAAATGGAAAGGAGACCGTTATCAATACTAATTTCGATATTGCTGACCAGGAGATTCGGGTGGAAGAAGCAGAGTATAATCTTTCACAAGCCAAAGAGAAACTTAATGATTACTATGTCCGCGCTCCATTTAGCGGAGTAATTACCAATACTGCGGATATAAAAAAAGGAGATTCAATATCTGCCTCTACCACTATTGCTACACTTATTACCAAACAAAAAGTAGCGGAAATTACTCTTAACGAAGTTGATGCGGTCAAAGCTAAAACCGGCCAAAAAACAACCATTACTTTTGACGCAATAGAAGGATTAACGATTACCGGCGAGGTGGCAGAAGTTGATACCCTTGGCACGGTTTCTCAGGGCGTGGTAAGTTATAATATTAAAATTGCTTTTGACGCGCAAGACGAGCGAGTTAAATCCGGAATGAGTCTTTCCGCTGCTGTTATTACTGATGTTAAACAAGATGTGCTGCTTGTGCCGAATTCCGCAATCAAATCTTCCGGAGATATTTATTATGTAGAAATTCCCAATGAAAAAATTGTATTGGATGCAGCCGCGACTAATAGTGGAGTAATTTTGAATACTCTTCCGACCCAACAGCAGGTTCAAACCGGCCTGGCAAATGATTCTTTTACGGAAATAATCAGCGGATTAAACGAGGAAGATGAAATAATTACCAGAACCATTAGTTCATCAACAACTACAACCACAACTCAACAAAATAATAATTTTAGAATGCCGGGTGTTGACGGAGGTGGATTTGGCAGATAAGAATATGATTGAATGCAGGAACATTACCAAAATATATAAAGGCGAAGCGGGCGAAACCGATGCCCTCAAGGGAGTTTCTTTTGTTATCGAAGATGGCGAGTTCGTGGCAATTATGGGGCCTTCTGGTTCCGGCAAATCAACCCTGATGCATATTCTCGGCGCCCTTGACACTCCGACCAGCGGCGAATATTTATTTGAAGGGAAAAATGTTTCCGAGTTTTCCGATGACGAGTTGGCGGATATCAGAAAAAATAAAATCGGTTTCGTGTTCCAATCATTCAATCTGCTTCCGCGTGCAACCGTCTTGCGAAATGTGATGTTACCGCTTACTTATGTTGATACTCCGAAAGAAGAGCGGGAGGCACAGGCAAAAACCGCATTAAAAAACGTTGGCTTGAACGAATCGCATTTTTACCATCTTTCCAACCAGATTTCCGGAGGAGAAATGCAAAGAGTTGCTATTGCCAGGGCGCTTGTAAATAATCCATCTTTGATTTTGGCAGACGAGCCAACCGGCAATCTGGACACAAAAACAGGGGAGATAGTTCTTGATACTTTTCAAAAACTGAACAAAGAGCAAAATCATACCATTGTGCTGATTACCCACGAACACGATGTGGCGCAGCACGCTAACCGCATAATCCATATTCGCGACGGTGCGATAGTGGGAGACGAAAAAATTTCATGAAAACTTCTGATTTATTTCAAGAAACATATTTTGCTTTACTGGCGAACAAAGCCCGTTCGGGGCTGACAATTTTGGGCATTGTCATCGGCATCGGCTCTGTAATCGCCATGATTTCCATTGGTCAGGGAGCGCAGACCTCGATTGAATCGAGCATCCAGTCCATTGGCTCAAATTTGGTGATGATAATGCCTAGTTTTCAGCGCGGAGTGGGAATGCAGGTAAGTACTGGTCGAGGTTCAGCGCAAACGCTCACCATGGAAGACGCTGACGCCATCCAGCAGGAAATTGTTCTTGCCAAAGCCGTTGCTCCAGAACTTTCCAGCCGTTATCAGGTTACAACCAAAGGCAAAAATACCAATACCTCGGTTATCGGGACAACTGCCGCCTACTCAGACGTGCGAAATGTGGAAATCGCCGAAGGGTCGTTTGTTTCTGACCAAAATGAGAAAAGCATGTCCAAAGTGGCTGTATTGGGTCCCACAACCAGAGATGACCTTTTTGGCGAAAACGCCGCCAATGTAATCGGGCAGACAATTCGCATCAAAAAAATTGATTTTAAAGTTATCGGCATTACAAAAACAAAAGGCGGGGGCGGTTTCGGCAGCCAAGATGATATGATTTTCATTCCTTTGTCCACTGCCCAGCGTTTTTTGGCTGGCAGCAGTTATGTCAGCACCATCAGCGTAGAAGCAATTGATCAGAATTCGATGGCACCGATACAGGAACAGATTACAGCTCTGCTTTTGGCTCGCCACAATATCTCAAATCCCCAGCTTGCTGATTTTAGTATTATGAATCAAGCCGACATTGTGGCCAGCGCTTCATCAATAACCGATACGCTTACCATTCTTCTTGGCTCAATTGCAGGAATTTCTTTGATTGTCGGCGGAATCGGGATTATGAATATGATGCTCACTACGGTTACCGAGCGGACGCGGGAAATCGGTTTGCGCAAAGCAATCGGCGCAAAAAAAAGAGACATCAACCTTCAATTTTTAAGCGAAGCGGTTATGCTTACTTTTCTCGGCGGGACTTTTGGAATTGTTTTGGGCTGGCTTCTCTCCCTTGCCGTATCTCAATTTGGCGGTATTAACACCAAAATTTCATTGTTTTCAATTTTATTGGCATTTGGCGTATCTGCTGCTATTGGAATTATTTTTGGCTATTATCCAGCCAAAAAAGCGTCTAAACTTAATCCCATAGAAGCATTGCGTTATGAATAATTAATAATTAATAAAAATCATGAAAAAAATATTACCAATTATTATCATCGCAGTTATTGTCGCAGCAGGCGCATTTTTTGGAGGTATGAAATATGGGCAAAGCAAAAATTCGGGTACTTTTTCACGGCAAAATTTTAATAGCGCTAATGTCAGTGGTTTGCGCGGGGCAGGTCGCGGCAATGGTTTTGCAAGCGGAGAAATTATTTCTAAAGACGACCCCGCAAAAGACGGGGCAGGCAAAAGTATCACTATTAAACTTCCGGATAACGGGTCAAAAATTGTCTTTTTTTCTGATAGCACCGAAGTCAGTAAATTTGTAAGCGGCGCTTCAAGTGATTTGGAAATTGGCAAAACAGTAATAATAAATGGAAGCACAAATGCGGATGGCAGTATTACAGCCCAGTCAATTCAAATCAGACCAGAAATATGAAGAAGAGAATTTTTAAAATAGTCCTAATTTTGTTTCTGATTTTTGTAGTTTGGCTGGTTATAAGATTTGTGATTGGCGGGCCGGAAGATGATTGGATTTGCGTTAATAATCAGTGGGTGAAACACGGGAATCCGAACGCGGAAATGCCATTAAGCGGATGCGGAGAGGAAAAGCAGGACAAAATTAAAGTATCCAAGCCCCAGGCAAATGAAACCTTATCCGGAACTATTGAAATTGAAGGCGAAGCCCGAGGATTTTGGTATTTCGAAGCGAGTTTCCCGATTCAATTAATTGATGAAAACGGAAATTTACTTGTTCAGACAATTGCCCAAGCCCAGAGCGACCCAGCCACAGGCGAGGTAAACTGGATGACAGAAAATTTTGTGCCATTTAAAGCAAGGATTGAAGCTCCATTGGATTTTTTTGGAAACGCATTTCTGATTTTTAAGAAAGATAATCCCTCGGGATTGCCCGAGAATGAAGAACAAATACAGATTCCGATAAAAATCGAGAAAAAAACTTCGTCCCGCGAGAATGGGGCGAATTTGATTTTATACGAAGTTCCGTTTATTAGCCAAGCCCCGTTTGGCCAGTGGGAAAATCCGATTTATCAGAACGCTTGCGAAGAAGCTGCCTTGCTGATGGCGATAATGTGGGTAAGGGGAGAAAAATCAATTACCAAAGAAGAAGCAACGCAGAAATTAAAAGAATTCGCTGATTTTGAAATAGAAAAATACAATAATTTTTTTGACCATTCAATTCAAGATACAGCGCAAATAATGAAAGATTATTTTAATTACAATAATGTTGAGGTTAAAGAAAATATTACTGTTGAAGATATTAAAAACGAATTAATTAACGGCAACTTGGTGATTGTGCCGATCAATGGACAAGTATTGAAAAATCCATTTTATACCCCACCCGGCCCGGCTGAACATATGATTTTGATTATTGGCTATGATTTCCAAACCAAAGAATTTATAACCAATGACGCAGGCACACGGCACGGAGAAAAATATAGATATGATGAAAACGAATTCTATGATGCAATCCGCGACTACCCAACCGGCAACAAAGAACCGATTTTGGAAATCAGAAAGCCGATGATTGTCATCAAGCCGAATAAGTGATAAAATTAAAGTATATGGCGATACGCATTGATGAAAACAAAATAAACGAGATTTTGACAAGGGGGGTGAATGAGGTGATTGACAAGGAAAATTTAAAAAGAAAATTAATGTCCGGCAGAAAACTGCGGGTGAAATTGGGCATCGACCCGACCAGCCCGAATATTCATTTAGGCAGGGCAGTTTCGCTTTTGAAATTAAGGGATTTTCAGGAACTTGGGCATCAGATTATTTTGATTATCGGCGATTTTACGGGAATGGTCGGCGATACTTCGGATAAAGACAGCGAGAGGCCGATGCTTCCGGAAAAACAAGTTAAGGAAAATATGAAAACCTATGCCAAACAAGCAGGGAAAATTTTAGACATTAAAAAAGCCGAAGTTGAATACAATTCAAAATGGCTGAAAAAATTGGGATTTGCGGAAATCGGAAAATTGGCAAACCAATTTTCTTTGGGTGAATTTATTGCCAGAGAAAATATAAAAGACAGAATGGAGCAAGGCAAATCAGTTTCTTTACGGGAATTATTATATCCTTTGATGCAGGGATATGACAGCGTGGCAATCAAAGCAGACGTGGAAATGGGCGGAACAGACCAAAGATTCAATTTGCTGGCTGGCAGAACCATACAAGCGCTTTACGGCCAGGAGCCACAGGATATTTTAATGACCAATCTTATTGTTGGCACAGATAACAGAAAAATGAGTTCCAGTTGGGGTAATGCGATTAATGTAATGGATGAGCCGAAAGAGATGTTTGGAAAAGTAATGAGCACCACCGATGAATTGATTATTCCTTATTTCGAGCACTGCACTAGAGTTGATATGTGGAAAATAGATGATTTTAAAAATAAGCTGGCAACAGGAATAAATCCGCGGGACATCAAAATGGAATTGGCATATGAAATTACCAAGCTGTATTGGGGAGAAAAAGGCGCGAAACAAGGAAAAGAATATTTTATTTCCACTTTTCAGAAAAAAAACATTCCAAATGAGATTCCGGAATTCAAACTCGCGGGAAAAAACATCATCGATGTCTTGGTAGAAGCAAAATTAGCAGAAAGCAGGGGAGACGCAAAAAGATTGATTGAGCAGGGAGCAATTGAAATTGATGGTGAACAGATAAAGACATTTGATAAAATTATAGAAAAAAACAGCGTTATCCAGAAAGGAAAGAGGTTTTTTGCAAAGATTATTTAGGTATGCTATACTGATTTTATGGAAAGAAAGAGATTAACTTTCTTTATTTTAATAGCTGTTTTAATCGGCATTATTTTTGGCGTAGTGATTTGGAAAATTTTAAGCCCCAAGCTCGGCGAGGGAGCTTTTTATTATCGTCTGGATGGCGATAAAGCCAATCTTTTTCTGCTTGACAACAAGGGTGAGGGAGAAAAAATTGTAACTGTTCCAGCCCAAGAAGTTGATTTGGGCAAATACAAGCCGCCGAAGAATTCCTTTGTTTCGTCCGATAACAGATATTTGATTTACTTGCAAAAAACCAAAGAGGAAGCAATAGGAGATATCGGCAATAATATGACAGCCGTCAGAAATTTCTACGAACCGATATTGGTCAATTTAAAAACCGGAGCCGAGAAGAAGATTAACCAGCAGATTGATGCTTCAGGATTGGTTTTTTCTTTGGATAGCAGTCAAATTGCCTGGATAAAGGAAATCAAGGAATCAACTTTTGAGGAAATAGAAAAGAGCCAGAAAAAACGGGAATTATGGATAAGCAGGATTGATGGCGAAAACGCCCAACTTTTAGCCACTTTTGATGAAAAAGTTGTGCTTCTGAAAAGATGGAGCGACGACTATATTTATTTTCAGGGAGTTTATGGCATCAATTATTCAAGTTTGGGCAGGATAAATATTTCCACCAAAAAAATTGAGCATATTTTGCCGGAAAAATGCGATAAAGAATTAAGTAATTGTCAGAACATAGAGCTTTCTCCTTCGGGCAGAATGTTTCTTTACGAAATTTACACCAAAAAAGACGATAAAGAAATTACCGAATTATACTTAGGCGATTTTGAATCCAGAAAATATAAACCAGTTTTGACCACTGACAGAATCAGCGACAAACGTTGGCTGGACAACGAAAAAGGATTTTTCTACACAGAACAGGAAATGACGAAAGATGAGGGGGTTAGGGAAACAATTCATCTGGTTGACCTGTATAAGGAAACGGAAAAAGAAATATACAAAGGAAGCTATGTCAGTCAGTTGGTTTATAGCGAATCGGAAAATTATTTGTATTTTTTGGAGAGCGATAATGGTAATGAAGTAAACAGATTTAAATTGATGAAATTGAATATTAAAAACCAGAAAGCAGACACGATTTTAGTTGAGAACTATAATAATATTTTGTTATTGCAATAATGTTTTTGCAATTTCCAAAAAATTTTTATTGGGGCACGGCAACATCAGCGTATCAGGTGGAAGGAGGAATAAAAAATGACTGGTCAGAAGCCGGAGAAAAGTATGATGCAGGGCGAGCTTGCGACCATTATAACAGGTTTGAAGAAGATTTTGATTTAGCCCAATCAATGCATAACAATGCTCACAGATTTTCAATCGAGTGGGCGCGCATTGAACCAGAGCAAGGAAAGTTTGACCAGAAAGAAATTGAACATTATAGAGGGGTGATTTTAGCTCTAAAACAGAGAAATTTGGAGCCATTTGTCACTTTATATCATTGGACTTTGCCAGTATGGTTTGTGGAAAAAGGCGGGTGGCTGAATAAAGATGCCCCAGCATATTTTGAAAGATTTGTTGAAAAAATTGTATTAGAATATAAAGATTTGGTTAAATTCTGGATTACTTTAAATGAGCCGAATGTTTATGCTTCCCATTCTTTTTTAAAAGGAGGTTGGCCGCCGTTTGTAAAAAGCCTGCGCAAAATGAAAATAGTTTCAAATCAATTGGTTGAGGCGCACAAATTGGCGTATCAAACAATTCACAAAATTTCTCTGGATTCGCAAGTAGGAATTGCTACAAACAATATTTGGTATAAAGGAATTATAAAATTATTTGCTGATTATAAATGGAATCATTGGTTTTTAGAAAATATCAAAGATTATCAGGATTTTGTTGGTTTAAATTATTATTTCAGTCATTCGTTGTCAAATTTTATTTTTAAGAGTAAAAAAACCACCGACCTTAATTGGAGAATTGTTCCCGAAGGCATTTATCATGTTTTGAAAGATTTAAAGAAATATAACAAGCCGATTTACATTACAGAAAACGGATTAGCAGATACCAAAGACGAAAAACGGGCAAAATTTATTATTGATCATTTAAAATGGGTTCACAAAGCGATTCAGGAGGGGACTGATGTTAAAGGATATTTTCATTGGTCATTGCTCGATAATTTTGAGTGGGATAAAGGTTTCGAGCCGCGCCTCGGCTTGATAGAAATTGATTACAAAAATAATTTAAAAAGAATCCCTCGTCCCAGCTCTAAAATTTACGCGGAAATTTGTAAAAATAACGGAATAAACATATTATGATTTGGTTAATTTTATTGGCAATTGCTTATCTTTTTTACGCCGTAGTTTTTATATTGGACAAATATATTCTTACCCGGCCAATGCCGGACCCGGTGGTTTACGCTTTTTGGGTTTGTTTTTTGGGAATATTCGTTTTGGGTTTGGTGCCGATTTTCGGTTTTTCTTTGCCCAGCAGCCAGGAAGTTTTTTGGAGTTTAATAGCCGGGGTTTCACAACTGGTCGGACTTATTCTTTTTTATCGAGCATTAAATAAAAGCGAAGTGAGTAGATTAGTTCCTTTTGTTGGAGCAATCAGCGCAGTATTTATTTTAATCTTAAATTCCATATCAATTCATGAATTTTTAACCGGAAAACAGATTATTGCTTTTATTATTTTGGTTTTTGGAAGTTTGGTTATCGGATTTAGAAAAAAAGAATTTTTCGGCAACGGCATTTTGGCTCCGGCTTTAATTTCTTCTTTTCTTTTCGCCGTTTTTTGGGTAATCACCAAGTATTTGTTTTTGGGAACCGATTTTGTCAGCGGTTTGGTTTGGGTGAGGATTGGCGTAGCAATAATATCGTTGTTTCTGCTATTCTCAAAAAAGAACCGCCAGGCGATATTTTCCAAGATTAAAGAAACAAAACTCAAAACAACTGGATTTTTCATGCTCGGAAGGGGATTAAACGTTGTTGGAAGCTTGTTTTTCTACGGAGCAGTTTTTTTGGGAAGCGTGACCCTGGCCAATGCCTTGCAGGGACTCCAATATGTTTTTGTCTTGATTCTGGCTTTGTTATTATTCAAAAAGATTCCAGACCTGAAAGAGCAATTTAGCAAGGAATACTTGATTCAAAAGATTACGGCTATAGTTTTAATTTGTACGGGATTATTTATTTTACTAATATAAAAATATGCCAAAGAGAATTTATTTTGATTACGCGGCTACTACTCCGATAGATAAAAGTGTTCTGCAAAAAATGATGCCGTATTTAAAGAACAAATACGGCAACGCCTCCTCTCTTCATAAATTCGGGCAGGAAGCGAATAATGCTCTTGATGAAGCCAGAGAAAGGGTGGCAAAATTTTTAAATTGCAAGCCAGCGGAAATTATTTTTACCGGCTCTGCTTCGGAAAGCGACAATTTGGCGATTCGGGGCGTGATTAAGGCAATTAAAAAAAAGAAGCAGGCGGGCGAAAGGATTCACGTAATTACTTCAAAAATCGAGCACAAAGCAGTTTTGGAAACCTTTAAAGACATTGAAAAGGATGGAGCAAGGGTGGTTTATCTGCCAACAGGAACTGATGGGCTGATTAATTTAGACGACCTTCGGGCTGAAATCACCCCGGAAACCGACTTAATTTCCATAATGTACGCCAATAATGAAGTTGGTTCTATTCAACCGATCAAGAAAATTGGAGAAATCGTGGCGAAAATCAATAAAAACGAAGAACATCCTGTTTATTTTCATACTGATGCGGCTCAGGCAGCCAATTGGCTGGATTGCGATGTCGGAAAATTGGGCGTGCATTTGCTTACTTTGTCAGGTCATAAGATTTACGGGCCAAAAGGAGTGGGGGTTTTATATATCAAAGAAGGAACGCCGATTTTGCCGATTATCTTTGGCGGAGACCAGGAATGGAAATTAAGAGCTGGCACGGAAAATATTGCCAATATAGTGGGAATGGCCGAGGCAATCAAGAAAATCAAACACACAAAATCAGAATTTATGGAAATGGCTAAAATGCGAGACATGCTGGTTAAAGGAGTTTTATCTAATGTCCAAGGAAGTAAGATAAATGGTCCAAAAAAAGAAGAAGACGGATTGCCGAATATTGTAAATTTCAGTTTTCTGGGGGTCGAGGGAGAAAGTTTGGTTATCGCCTTGGACCAACAGGGAATAGCGGCTTCTACCGGCTCTGCTTGCACTTCTACGGCTTTAATGCCATCACATGTTCTGATTGCTATGGGACTTATTGATTTAGACGCGCATTCGAGTTTGAGAATAAGTCTGGGAAAGTACACGACAATTCAGGAAATAAATAGATTTATCAAAACATTGCCCAAGATAATTGAGAGATTAAGAAAAATATCAGGTCGTTAATTTTCAATTTTCAATTTTCAATTTACAATAAATTTTCAATGAATCAATTATCAAACAACTACAATCTCGAAGACCGAACAGCTAAATTTGGAGAAGATGTAATTGATTTTTGTAAATCCATAAATCAGGATGCGATAAATAAGCCGATTATCAATCAATTAATTCGTTCAGCAACAAGTATTGGAGCGAATTATATGGAAGCAAATGGTGCTAGTTCCAGGCAAGATTTTAAGAATAAAATCTTTATCTGTAAAAAAGAATCTCAAGAAACAAAACATTGGCTAAGAATGATGGCGAAAGCTAGTCCCGAAAAAACCGAGGAAATAAGAAAATTATGGAAAGAATGTCAAGAATTGGTTATGATCTTTCAAAAAATCACTTCATCTTTACGAGAAAAGAAATAAAAAAGCGTTATAGCAACTTAATTTAATAAGTTAATATAACGCTCGGTTTGGTCGGATGTTCTGGTTGATCATTATCTTCAGAATTTGGAAATTAGTATCAGTAGCGCTCCGGATATTAATGCGATCATCGTGTAAGTTAGCAATTTTTCCATTTTCGGAATCTGATAGTAAAAGCCGTGTTTTGCGAGTTGGCCGAATAGCCGGCTGAATAGGACGAATAGAACAATCCCTAAACCAACAGAAATTAAGCCTACCAAAAAGAACAAATTAGAAATCATGGTAAATTCTCCTTTCGCTATAATTATAGCATACCCATAGGATTTGTCAAGTTTGAAAATTGTAAAATTGGAACATTCAATGAAAATTGAAAATTAAAAATTGAAAATTTATTTTTATGTATAACAAAAAAATCATCCAACATTTTTCTCATCCAAGATTTTTTGGGAAAATAAAAAATCCCGATGTTATTGGCAAAGCCGGTAATCCGCGCTGCGGGGATTTGTTGACTCTGTATTTGAAAATTGACAAAAAAACCCAAAAAATAAGAGATATAAAGTTTGAAACATTGGGCTGCGCAGCCGCGATTGCCGCATCCGACATGGTTTGTGAATTGGCAAAAGGAAAAACAATGGAACAAGCCCTAAATATTTCTTTTCAGGATGTTTCCAGCGAATTAGGGACATTACCGCCATTAAAAATTCACTGCGCTCAGTTAGTCACTGAAGCGCTTAAAGACGCAATTAATAAATACAATCCCGCTAAGCGGGACAAGTAAATAAATTTATGAAAATACAAATACAAAAATTCCAGAAGTTTTTAGTCCCGATAATTATTATTTTGATTGCCTTGGCAGTTGCGCAGGGGCTTTATTATGCCAAAAACGGTGGAGGTATGCGCGCAATTTCCAAAAATAAAGCAGCAGAAAAAGCAGTCAATTACATAAACGCCAATTTTATGGAAAGCGGAACAAAAGCAGAGCTGAAGAGTGTTGAAGAATCAAATGGCGTTTATAAAATCCAGTTAAGCATAGGCAGCAACAGTTATACTTCTTATATTACCAGAGATGGTAAGATTATTTTCCCGGAAGGCATGGAACTTCCGGAAGAAACCGCCACGGATGTCTCTGCGACGCAAGACATTCCCAAAAAAGATAAATCAGTGGTTCAATTATTTGTGATGAGTTTTTGTCCTTATGGAAACCAGGCAGAGGAATTGATGATACCGGTTGTTGATTTATTGAAAGATAAAGCGGATATCAAATTGCATTACGTAATTTATGAAAATTATCAGGGCGGCGGCACGGATTATTGCATGAGTAGCGGCAAATATTGTTCAATGCACGGAATTCAAGAAGTACATCAAGATGTCAGGGAATTGTGCGTACAAAAATATCAGGGAGACAAATTCTGGAATTTCGTGAAACAAATAAATGCTTCTTGCACAGCGCAGAATGTTGATACTTGCTGGGAGGGCGTTGCTTCGAAAACAGGAATTGATGTTAATAAAATTAAAACCTGTCAAGCCAATGAAGCAACTACTTTATTAAAAAGCGAAGTTGAGTTGAATACAAAATATGGAATTAGCGGTTCGCCGCAACTGATTATTAACGATATTGAATTCAACGGGAACAGAAGCGCTGAAGCATTCAAGACCGCAATTTGTTCAGGATTTAATACTGCGCCATCAGAATGTTCCACGAGTCTGGGTACTGATTCCGGCACAACTCCCAGTGGCGGCTGCCAGTAATTATGAAAGAGGCATTGTTGTATAAAAAATTAACCTCGCCAGGAGGCGGGCCAAATAAAAACGTTCAGTGCAATGCTTGTAATCATCATTGTGTAATTTTAGAAGGGAAAAGAGGAATTTGTGGAGTAAGGGAAAACCAAAATGGAAAATTATATAGTTTGGTTTATGGCAAGATAATTGCTAAGCATATTGACCCAATTGAGAAAAAGCCCTTGTATCATTTTTTACCAGGGACTTTTTCTTTATCTATTGCCACGGTTGGCTGCAATTTTCGATGTTTGCATTGCCAGAACGCGGAAATATCCCAGTTCAGTCCCGACCGCGGTCCCGACCCAAGTCGGGACTATGGTCGGGATAAAACTCCTCAACAAATCGTGCAAGATGCAATAGACAATAAATGTCCCAGTATTTCCTATACCTATACCGAACCGACTGTTTTTGTGGAATTCGCCTTGGATTGTATGAAATTGGCGCACGACCCCGAAGGACTCTTACCCCAATCCGCAGGCTTACAGCCTGGCGCTCTTGGGGAGCGAGCCTACGGGGCAGGGAAAGGATTAAAAAACATTTGGGTATCTAACGGATACATGACTAAGGAGTGTTTAGACTTAGTCGGTCCTTATTTGGATGCGATTAATGTTGATTTAAAAGCATTTACCGAGGAATTTTATCAAGAGGTTTGCGGAGCAAGATTACAGCCGGTTTTGGATAATTTGATTGATATTAAAAAGAGAAAAATTCATTTAGAAATTACCACTTTAATAATTCTAGGCAAAAACGATTCAAAAAAAGAATTAAAAGCAATTGCCGAATTTATTAAAAAAGAATTAGGTTCAGATATTCCCTGGCACGTGAGCAGGTTTTTCCCATATTACAAAATGATGGATGTTCCACCCACACCAGTGGAAAAAATCCATCAAGCCGTAGAAATCGGGAAGGAAGCAGGATTGAAGTATGTATACGCAGGGAATGTGTAATATGTATAATATTTAATACGTATTAATTCAGCGATCGCTTTCTTATTACGTATTCACAAAATTATATAAGCGAGTGCAAAAACTTGACAGGATTTTTTGAGGGGTATATATTATAATCAGTTTTGAACTTTGCAAATATGGCGAGTTCCGAGCAAAATCGGGAAGAGCCATAAATCTAATTTAAAAGGAGGCCCTAAATGGGTAGACTTTTGAAGGAGACGCCACTCTCCGAAATCGTGGCAACTTTGGAGGTTTTTGACAAATGGGATGTTACGCCTGAGGCATTTACCAGAATCAGAAGGAATCCCGACACATTTGGCAAAGAAGTTTCCGCGTTTATGAACCGCGGCCATGAAATGAGGGACAGGTATTTTCTTCTTGCGGACGCAGTTCTCGGCGACGATGTTATTTTTCCTGATGAAATTGCCGAGGCACGTGGTCTCTCTTATTCCGAAGATCAGATTCGACACCTGATGGACACACTTCCTTCCCACGACGTACTGGCTTGGTTGAAAGTGAACAATTTCTGTCTTATGCCTGGTCCGCCGCAACCGATGGGTTTGCTCGATGTCCGCTCAATGGAACCGATGCTTTTCCGCCCAAACAGTGGTGGCTGGTACGCTGATCAGGACTTTGCGCGGGATGACAAGGCGATTTGCGAATGGCTTGCCATTCGTAAAGAACCAGTTTCGAACTCCACGCATCAGAGATGGAACGATCAACTCGCATTGCTCTCTAAAGACGAGAGGGTTCCGAGCGCCGGAGAAATAAGTTGGTTTATCACGACTTTTTATAAGGTTCGTGGTGTACGGCTCTTCGAAACCGTTTATGTGCGAACTTCCTCTGTGGATTCGGATGGCGCTCATGTCGACCTCGGCAACTTCGACCAGAATGGTCTCCACGTCTACGCCTGGTACGACGATGCCCGCAACAGCGACGTCGGCCTCGCTTCCGCTCGGAAGTTCTGAATTCTTGGCTCCTTGAATTCTTGAACCCTTGACTGTTGTGAAGCAGACAAGGGTTCTTTTTATTTTCTTTTAATTTTATGCTATAATGAAAGGTATGCCCCGTAGTGAATTTTTGACTGATGCGGGGCATCAAGATAATTTTTAATTAGTCAAAAATCTACTACGGGGTATGAAAAAAATAATTGTTTTTATGGTTTTAGTTGGGTTTTTGATGACTCCTGTTTATTTTTTGGCATTTCCGCCTCGCTTAGCGCGAGTTGAGGCAGGGTTTCCCAATGATTTGCCAGGGCCGAAGATTTCTCCGGATAGTAAATTATATTTTTTGAAAATCTGGTGGGAAAAATTAGT
>Ga0315289_10000138_pt1 | contig 116637 bp, 103 predicted proteins | sample YL17G11_40_MG_FD_203452 | JGI IMG/M metagenome (GOLD analysis project Ga0315289, IMG submission 203452) | Sediment microbial communities from Yellowstone Lake, YNP, Wyoming, USA - YL17G11_40 | ecosystem: Environmental > Aquatic > Freshwater > Lake > Sediment | place: USA: Wyoming | collected... | reverse complement strand
ATAGCGTAAATGTTATTATTGTCGGTCTTATCGATGGTCATGTGATAACTCCATATAGTATTTATTCTTGAATAGTTATAATTAGGGAGTATGTCACCTGTAAGTTTTAACCTTTTTGATACATAAAGTAAGGTTGGAAAAAGAGGTGGTGCACCTGACGAATGTCCTGAAACATAAAGACCTCCATCTGAAGCAATATCGATACCAGTGTATGCGGTAAACCCTGGAAGAGTATTATCAATTTTAATCCAATGTGTAATTATTCCATCTTGTCCTATTTTCATCACTAAACCATATTGATACATTGGAATCCAATCTGGTTGAGGTCCAATTACCACTCCAGAAGTATAGATGTCGCCGTTACTATCGACAACAATTGCACCTAACATTGGAAAACCAGGAAAATCACTTTGATTGTGAAGAAATTTATATGCTCTACACCACAGTTGAATACCAGTATTTGCATCATATTTTACAACAAATATTATAGGTATGTCATCAACTGTTGCCCATCCACATGAAACTATTGTATTATCAATAGAAGAATAAGCTACATCCCAAAGCTCCGATGATATTGTTCTATTGAGGATTTGTCGTCGTATTTCTACAGGTGGGAGATTAGGATTTTCTCCTTTGTTTTCGTTAAATCCCGCAAGAACAGCTAAATCTTCTGGATCAGGATATGATGTTGGATGTTTTGCCCACTGTAAATTTCCATTCGGGTCGTACTTAAGGATTGATGCTGCATCGGTGTTATCTGATCCAACTACGTAAATATTGTTATTATTGTCGACGGTGATTCTTCCACTTTCACCTTGTATTTCATCGGTTGCAACACCATTACTCCATGTCCTATACCAGAGAACATCACAAGACGGTCCTCTTGGTGGAGGAACTGGTGTTTGATGTGTTCCGCCTATAATACGACCTGATATCTCACGGTCTGCATTTACGGCGATGGTAGTAGCTATTACCGATGAGATCATGGTTATTAGGAAAACACCTGCCCATATTTTTTTATTATATTTTTTCTTCATTTCTTTCGGTCTCCTGATTTTTTATTTTTCAATCCTTTTTGGATAGAACGCCACCCAGGCATTCTCCCTGATTAGGAACCTAAGGTTCTCCCAAACATGTTTGCTATTTCTATAGAGGATGTGTTAATATAAATAGTTTATGTGAAAATCTTCGAACAGGAGTGGACAGCAGGGAAAATCCATTAAAAACGTCGATATCTTCTCCGCTGTCAGAGATGAAGGCAAGGAGGCATAACAGGACTCTGCCTGGGGCAGGGTATTCATAGGAGGAGAAAGAAAACCATGAAACCCTGTCTTGCCCCCAGCACTATTTTTCGAGAAACAATAAGCAGCTAACTAAGGTTATGATCTTACGCTGGTGCGACCATTCGTACCGTTGTTATCGGCAGCAGTTTATCATCTACGAGGTATCCAGCTTGTCTTTCAGACCATGCAGTATTCCAAAGACTGAGCCTCCTGTGATGAAAAAGTATATCATGCTTCTAGTTTACAATGTGCATAAACTATTTCTAGGTCCTATCGTATGTATTAATCATAATAGGAGGATGCGTATGAGAGATGATCCTATCGCCAGGGTCCTTGACGATCTTCTGAGATTTGAGGATATTTTGGCGTGTATGGTTGCTCATCGGGGTATGATCAGTGTAATGCCTAGTAATGATAGTAATAGTTTTAAGCCAGAGATCCACCAAATATGGGATGGTGTGAAACGGACGATGGATACCCAGCTTGAGGTGATAAGTCAAATTGCAGGCTATGATAAGATGAACTCCTTCATCCAAGATTATGAGGTCCTCTTGTATATACTCCAAGATACCGATACAGCACTTGTTGCAATCGTACCAGCACTTGCCAATAGAGGATTGATTGATGTTGAACTTGAAAGAGCACGACAGAAAATACAAAAAATTAGGGAGGAAAAATAGTAAGAGTAAACGCTAGCGAATTACTCTTAGTATATCTCGGATCTAGTTATGATTGAAGAAAGTGTTTTTTCCCCTCAAATCATTGATACCAAGAAAAAAGAAGTAATGGATAGAACAGAAACGAAAACCCCTGTAGAGGCTTGTCTTGGTGTATCTGAGAAGTGGGAGGCACGTGAAGCAGGTAGGGAAGTTGCAGAAACCGCGCTAAAAAATTTAACTCGACCTCCAGACTTTTTTTTGTTGTTTTCCTCGATTCATTACAAAGATTACGGGGGCTTCCAAGAACTGTTGAACGGTGTCTGGGATGTTCTCCCTAAAGGGACACCACTTATTGGTGGAACTGTTGTCGGGTTCATGAATAACTACGATGTGTACACACGAGGGGTTACTGCATTAGCTGTTTCTTATCCAAATATAGACACTGCTATAGGTGTTGGTCATAATATTAAAAGAAACCCACAGAAGGCGGCAAAGCAAAATGCTGCGATGATAGATAGAAAATTAGCATTATCTTCTTACAGGAATAAATTCCTTTTGAACTTTGTGTCAAGTGCAAAAGTTATGAAAATTCCTGGTCAGGGGTATAGAAAAGTTATTGATTCCGGATTTGTTAGCAAATTTGTTACGTTAGGTTTTGGTTTTTCTCAATATTTACTTCAAAAAGGACCAGGTAGAGAAGATGAATTTTTTGAAGAGATCATTAAAGAAATGCCTAACTATTCTATGATACTTGGCACATCTGTAGATGATTATAAAGGAATTAGTAATTACCAGTTTTTCAATAAGACGATTTTAACAGATTCCGTTGTAAATCTAGGTTTAGCCACTGATTTAGATTTCGATGTCTGTACGACACATGGTATGAAAACCACGGATATCAAATTTAAAATAACGAAACTAAGTAGAGATGGCCATATTATACGTGAAATAAATGGTCAACCTGCTGTTCAGGAATTACTTAAACTATTGGATTGGCCTGAAGGATATCTAAATGAAAAAACAATGTTTCATCGAATTTTATATTACCCTATATCTGTCAAACGTCATGGGCGAGACGTACCGGTGGTAATGCCTTTTATCCTCGGGGATGCTATTGTGACGCCCTGTTTAGTCGATAAAAGTGAAGTTTCTATACTCACTGTTAGCGGTAGGGATTTAGTTAGTTCCGTAAAAGAAAATATTAGTCATTTTAATCATATACAACCAGAATTTGGATTGTTTTCAGCTTGTGGTACTATCTTGCAAACCCTTGGCTACAAAACAGATATAATCCGAAAAGTAATGTTAGATTATTTTAGAGAAAAACCATTTCTAATGTTTTTTTGCGCTGGGGAAGGGAGTTATTCGCCAACAAAAAATATCAACTATGCAAATATGTCAGTCAATACTGCAATATTCGGGTATAAGAAATAATCTGAAACTTATTGGCCATCAGGTTATTTAAAATTAAATTGTAGGTTATTTGATACTAGACAGTATTTATAGTAAAAACTTCACGTGCTACTTCAAGAGGATTTAACCCTTGAACATATATTTGGTTAGCAAGTCGCGTGCATTTAGCAATATATTTTCCAGCTAAATGAGATTGAAATCTTTGCTTATAATCTTCGAATGAAAAATTATTGATCTGAAATGCATTAATGATTGCATTTGCAGCAACTTCACCATATGATAAAGCAAAATGAATACCACCTCCGGTAGCAGGTTCTACCCCTGCAGCATCTCCAACTAAGAGAATATTTGGTTGTGATATGATATCTTCATTTGAGAACCAACGAATTGGATGACTGGCCCACAATTTTGGTTCGATGGAAATATTTCTAGAGAGTAATTCTCGTATAAAAATCCCCTTCATATTAACTTTTGGTTTATCTGGACAGAATCGGAGATCAACCATGCCGTGACCTATGAAAGGTTTATGATTTTTGATGCAAGGCGTATGCCATATATAACCTTGTAGACCCTCTTTCATCATGGTGAAATCTAACATTATCTTCTTTGCATCGAACTCAGAATCATAACGGGAATCTGCATGAGCAAATATTTCAAGTGTTGGTGCAAGATGGGATTTATTCGGTAATTTCATCTTTCGTCGAACAGTACTTAACGCACCATCTGCAGCAATAAGAGCCTTCACAGGATACTCTCTTTTATCTGTTTTTACAACCAAGAAGTTTTTTCTTCGTCTTATATCGAGAAACAATTCGCTTTCATGCAAGTCGAGACCGCGATTGATTGCATTTTTTGCTAATTCATTGTCAAATTCAATCCTTCTTACCATTCTAAAACAGTTTGGGTGATGAAGCGTATAGATCTCTTTTCCAAATCTAAATTCTAAATCTGAAATAAACAATGATGGACTATGAATTGTAACTCCAAGATGTTTTAATACAAATTCACTCCAACCCCCAACTCCACCTCCGCATAACTTATCTCTTGGATATTTTGCTTTTTCAATCAAAACACATCTAGATGCTAAATCAGGTGCGTATTTATGTAAATGTAACCAAGTAGAAATCCCTGCAGGACCTCCACCTACAATCATGATATCGTAATCATTCTTCAAATTCTGTTTTTCACTTTTTTCGGCCATTCTTTATTTTTTCTCCCCAGTGATCGGTTTTCCAAAATTTGTTAATTCCTTCAACGTGAATCCATATTTTTCCCCCCATCGTTCAGTCTTCCGTAAATGTTTGAGATCGATAGATCCCACATGATTCTTATGTTCATTTTCCATCGCTTGCATAATAACTTCAGCAATACAGGCGAAGTTCTTTCCAAATGGTACCCCTGGAATAAAAACGTTTATTGGAAAATCAACAAAACCACCATCAATACGACAAACATCAGGTCTTTTTTGACACACATCACATGAGAGATTCGGTGGCTGAGAAACATCAACCACGATTGCGTGCTCCTTAAGATGCTCTGAATGCAAAAGCGCGGTAGGATGACTTGTGGCAGTCACCACAACATCTGCTTTTTTTGTTTCGAGATTAATCGTTGTTTCAAAACATCCTTTCAAGTTCTCCTGGAGTTCTTTGAATTTTTCTTCTCGACGTCCGATGAGAATGGAATGTGCAAACGAAGGAACAAGAAGTTTCGAGACTGCTTCCCCGATCACCCCATATGCTCCAACAACGGCAAGTGTGGTCTCCTGTGGTTTCTTGTTAAAATGATGTAATGCTTTGTGAATAGCCTGACATGTTATCGCGGCCGTGTAACTATCGCCATGGTTGACAAAACCAGTATATGCTTTTTGTCCAACAAGCCACTCCCCACCACTGGTCACTGATGTGGTAAGAGCACCGAGTTGAACCACATCCACGCCAAGTTCATCTTGGACGTACACCGCGGCATCAAGGATAGCTTTGCGTACATCATCAACCGGCATGCTCATCATCTGTTGTGCCGTCAGCAAAATACCGGTGATATAACCTTTTGTACCGTTCACATCGATCTCAGGGGAAACAATCAGATGTTTCTGAATCCATGATGAAGGTAATTGTTCAAGATTTTTTTCATCAAGGAGATGCCCGATAGTCGCAAATTTCATAGTGAGTAGCCCTCCATTACTAAAGAGCTCTAAACATTATCTCTTGACTAGCAATTAATCTTTCTACAGACAGCTATGAAATCCCCCTTCGATGGCATAAACGGAAACGTAGAAAAAAGAAGTGCGATAAGACTGAGCATACCCCCTTGAAAATGTGCTAGATCATATGATGATAACTGATGGAATAATGCTACATCTTGGGAAAAATAGTTGGAAATATTTTGCAAGAGTGCAAAATGTCGGTTTCAACAACCAGATACCATGCTCGCCATATTGTTCTTTTGGAACAATGTTCCCTTTGTTTTTCTTTCCGTAATCCCGGCAGTGTTCATTCCAGCACCAAAACTATGAGATATCAATATCTTTCTTCTTGGAGCGCATACCTATTCCTCAGTATAGGTATTGCACTCCTCATACAAAATGTTTTTCAGTCAGTCACAGACACGACCTTTGTTTGTATCCTGGTTTTAAAAAACCCACAGACGGCTCTTGGGCGGAGGATCCCGGCATGCTGTTGCAACATGGTGATGTAATCTCCGGTTTTGTAATGGATGATTGAGGGTGGTAACATCTGAACGTACCAAAGGTTCTGAGCTTGGAAAGTGATGAACACCCCATCTGTATCAAGGTCTGAGAGAGTTCCAATGATGAATGCTGTCTTCTTCTTTGCCTCTGGTGCATCTGCGATTTTTACCAGCCAGACATCTAAGTTATCGGTGCTTGGTGATACGATAACTCCTGTGATAATGAACATGCCATCGTTGGTCTGTTGAATTGAAGAGCCAGACCCTCCTTTTTCACTGCTTATGCTCCGGTTCCACAGTTCCGTCCCTTGTGCATCTGTTTTCACGACCCAGAGATCACTAGAGCCATTCTTCTGTGTCGTTGTATCTCCGGTGAAAACGTATCCTCCATCGGTTGTCTGTCGAACAGAAATCCCTTCGTCATTATACGACCCGCCATATGTTTTGTTCCACTCTTCAATTCCATTTGCATTGGTTTTAATTAATAACGCATCAGATAGTACTGACCCGTAATAGTTTGTACATCCTACAATGATATATCCACCATCATTTGTGTGCTGTATAGAACAACCGATTTCATCTAATGATCCATAAAACGTGCGATTCCACTGTTCAGTCCCATTGTCATTGATTTTTAACAACCAGATATCTGAATCTGAACCCTGTGCTGTCCATCCTGTAATGATATATCCGTTATCAGCAGCATAATCAATTGATTCAGCGAAGTAATATTTCGTTCCACCGAAGGTTCGATTCCATTGTTCCGTCCCATTCGCATCGGTTTTAATCACCAACACATCGCTGGCAGAAAGATAATTTTTTGCTGTCCATCCTAAGACAATGAATCCCTTGTCAGCAGCCTGTAGTACTGATCTTCCCCCTGAAAATCCTTCCCCTCTAAACTTTTTGCTCCATATGACATTGCCCTGCTGATCAGTTTTGATTAACCCTACACTAGAACGTAATATCATATCGCAATACACGTTAACAGTTCCTGCGACAATGTACCCTCCATCCATGGTCTGTTGAACGGAATACCCAAAATCACCGTTCTCTCCACCGTAGGTTTTATTCCATTGTTCCTGGCCATGTGCATCTGTTTTAATTAACCAAATATCTCCAGTCCCCATTTCTGTATAGTTAGTATATCCTGTGACGATATACCCTCCATCTGTAGTTTGACGAACCGATCTACCGCAATCGATCTCGCTACCGCCAAACACTCTATCCCACTCGTTACTTTGACTATCTTGCTGAGTTCCTATATGACTAATAGATATTACATCGTTCTGCATCTGCAAAGAACTATGATTCTTATCAATGTTCTTTCCATTTGTTCCCTGCATGAACAGAGTTCCAATCATTAGAACAGGGATTACGACGGTGACGCCCTGCCTCCACAGCAACCTATAACTGCTCCCCATTTTCATTTTTTATTCATCTCTCCATCCAAACATTCGTTCCAATTTAAATATTTTTTTCTTTTTATATTCATTCAATTTTTCAACGTACATTCATTATTCTATCATTTGAGATATGACTTTTTGCCGGATGCCAATCGAAATTAATGAGAGGAATGGGAAACCACGTATGATTCGTCAGCCAAATGACCTTTGCCCCAAGAATTGGTTTCGGTAAGAGGTGTGTTCTCCCCCAGTAGTTCCCCTCCCAATAATTGCGGAAAGGAAGAGTCATTCCTTCAAAGAACGCATTAAAACGCGCGTTCCCCATAATGTTATTCCCAGAAATAGTATTTCCCGATGAACCCCGAAGAAGAATACCATCACGATTGTTCGATTCGAGATTGTTATTTTTGACGGTGACACAGTTTAAACATTTTTGGAGATAGATGCCAGCGGAAAAAAAGAATTGCCTGTCACCATTCTCTGTTACAGTATTATCATGAATTGTTATATTAGAGAGTGGACCGGGAACGCCATTAATAACCATTCCAAAATAAGTAGAACCGTAGATCCGATTATGATCAATTTCAATATTTTTAGATTTGGAGATGGAAATACCGTCATAATGGTTGTGATGAATAGAACATCCAGTAATCCTTATATTTGAACATTGCTCGGTGATCCCATCGATACAAATACCACCTGAATACCCACCATCTTCACCGTTCTGATCGATAATACAATTCTCAATCGTAATATTACTAGAAGCCAAATACACGATAATGTTGTTTGCTGAGTTGTTATGAATACGACAGTTTTTTATAGAACTATCAGAGTCGGCATTAAACTGAATGCCCCCAGAATTACCAGTTAGAATACAATCAGAAATACGGACATCTTTATGGTTATCCCATACATTGATTCCATGATCCCATGCGCCTTGCCCACTGTTTTGTATTGTAAAACCTGTCATCGTAACTGATGATGAAGTAAAGATCAATACATTTCCGGTTCCCCCGCCATCAATAATTGTTTTCTCTCGCGCCTCTCCAATCAAATTGATCTCTTTATTCACATCTATGTGTTCTTGATAAACACCGCTGTAGACGAAAATGGTATCTTCCTCACTTGCGTTATCTATGGCATCCTGAATTTTCGAGTAATTTCCAGGTCCACTCCCACCAACGTAGAGAGTATTCCCATCGTATGATATATTGAGATTCGAACTATCAACGGGTGATATAGTAAAACCTGAACAGATGCACAAAATCGCTACAGTTATTGCAATGGTTCTTTTACTCATACACTACTTCATCCGTTATATTACTTTTTTATAGGATTAATCATATTTAAATTTTCTTGTTGGCTTTACTAGTTCTCTGTGTATTTCGCTATTGCGTTCTTAACAGAGATGGTGAGTTATTCACCATCTGCCGACTAGCTAAATATATTGGAGGAACTTGATGCGGATCATGTTCCCGCTCGTCCCTGCTGAGACATCATCATCTGTACCTGTTCGATATTAGTTATAAGATTGATGTACTTCTGCGTATGCACCATAGATCCCTGGGCAAAATACGTACCTGATTGAATCACTCCAAATTGGTTGATCAAAGCAGTTTCAAAGTTATAGGTAGGAACTTTTTTATAGACTTTTTCAATGGATTTAATCAGAATGTTTGAACCATCGGTACTAAATAAATGGCCACCTATCTTCGCGTTCTCTGCGTATGTCCACACACCATTGATAAACAATGGATGGTTGGGAGTGACTCGAAGATCTTTGTTAAAGACCAGATAGTACTCACCCATCTCCTCAGGGGTATGATGATATATCTTAGCTACCGTTGCACCGGAAAATCTCTGGCTGATTCGATCATACGATTTGACTACATCCCCGACTTTGATATCTTCAATGTTTTTGTATGATCCGTCTACCATGGTGACCTTTGTACCAGCAAGAAAACATGGAGGTATATCGTAAGACACCACTATAGGTTTTGGAATTGACCAATTGCTCAATACACCGTGCACATCTCTTGCAATTACTTTAATGTAATAGTACCATGTTTCATCCCATTCGTGCGTCGCACCAGCGATCAACCCAGAAACGTATGGTCCAAGCCAATCACTAGAAGTTTCATCACCCCAATCCCATAAGTAATAGACTTGATCACCATCAGGATCAACTGTTGACGTTGTGTACGTGTATGGCGTATTTTTATGCACGATGCTTGGTCCATCTGGTGTACTCGGTTGATTAGGGGGATGAGTAGACACAACAGTTTTTTTCAAGATATTATCATTTATAATAGTTTCATCAGGGAATGGTTCAGCTTCCACGCTTATTTCATGGATCCCGCGAGCGAGAGAACAATTAAGATGTACAACCACTGCCGTGTTACTCTGAATCACCTGGCTAATGACCACGGTATCCACAATTGTACCATCAGCTTTCAATCTGACTGGTATATTGGTTACATCAGATGTTCCTTTATTTAATATATATGCATCAATGATACACTGTTCATCTGGAAGAGTATATTTCGGTGTTTGGATGTTGTTCACTCGGACATCATGCGCTGGGATCTCCGCTGGTTTCAGTTCAGTCTGTGGGTCACCGAAGAGATTTAATTCGTAGTAAACCCATCGTATAATCCTGCAGCAAATTTTTTCATCCCAGGTCATCATCTCATTTTCGCTAATGAGATAAAGATTTTTTTCCTTTGAATACTGGTTTGCAGCAGCTAATCCTCCAACAATATAGTTACTTTGGCTTGCGTTGTAAATTGCATCAAAAAACCATCGGTCATATCTCTGTGAAGGACCATCGGTACCACCTGCTTGATCCCAACCGTATCGTGCATTCCATATCCCTGCAAATGCACCGTGATCTGTTTTCACGGTGAAGTGCTCTGCAATACAGTCATCCTGATCAAACCCACCAGCGAAGCATCCTTGAGAGTAAATGAAACAAAATTGATTGTTCGTAAGTGCGTCAGCGTCTTCATTGTACATTTTCATGTTTTTCGTATATGACGCGTGTCCGAGATGATTGATGATTTGTACACCTGCATTTATTCTGGCAATGATCTCTGATTTCGGCCAATTATGATTAGGCCAATCTCGATCATACAATGTGTCGATGGTGTAGCTGAATGGAATACCGGTGGTATAATATTCATTTTGATCGGAGCCACTAATTATTTCATCCTTGTAGTCACCACCCCAGGTGTCTGTTGGATAGTCGGGGGGCCCCCACAAATGCTCTCCTACCATCAACACTTTTTGAAGAGAGGGGGCAGCACTGTTTTCATGTGCTAAGGTTTTTGTCACAAAATTTGAAACCTCTATCGGGAGGTCAACGCACGCTCTCCCCACATAAACTTCCGCCAGGAGGTCGACATCACCGCTACCCCCAGGAATATCAGTCCCATCATTTGATTCACCCCAATAGTAATTCCCATTGGAATCAAATGAACCATCAAGACAACCATAGTAAAGATCAGAGGGGATCTCTTCATCAGGGTAATCTGGAGGAAATTCTGGAGGCGGATGTAAAAACATCGCTAAATTCCTGACAGGAACAATGTCGTTTCCATTGTAGCGAGCATCTCCCCCTAATAAAACATAATTAATACCCCAGAAATCGTATGCATCTCTAATGAAATTTCTGATCTGCTCCGGATGATCAATACCCGAGTAGTTCGCATAGATCTCTTCAACGGTTACTATCGTTGTTCTAATACCTCTCTCGTTCTTATACGCTGCTAAATCCTGGAACTTCGCATACTGCCACGCCGGATTCTTCAAGGCTTGGGTAGTGATGATTATATAATCGTAGGATTCAGAAGGATCAACAAGAGACGAATGAATAGACGAGACACTTGGATACGAGGTATACGTCGAAAGTTTACTTACATCATCAACCTTCGATCGCAGTAGCAATTCATCCTCAATCTGCCCTCTGAAAAATGGGTTGACCACACCAGTATCGTTTGTAAATATCTTCACGGTCATTTGTGGATAGTAATAAAGTTCTCCTGTCTGTGCAATATAATGGACAGGGAAAAGGTTGACTATAAAGATGCCATATCCGCGGAAATACTGCGTCTCACCAGTATTAGAAAGATTTGTTGGATAGGGGATTGCAGGATTAAACGAGTGATTGGACCAGTTGTATCCATGGCCACCTAACGACACTATCTCTTGACCGAGTTCCACATAATATCCAGTTCCTAGCGAGATTTTAGTCCCATTCTCGATCTCGAGTGATTCAAGTGCTCTTCTCTGTGGAAGCAACACACTCACCGGTTTTATCGGCAAGACCGGAAAACCTGTACCAATATTCATTGGTACTCCTTCCATGATAATTCGATCACAGACGGTCCCGTTTATGAGAACCTGCGTGATCACTGGTTGCGGAAATGAAAAACTAATTACTATATCGTTCGGACCAACGGGATGATCATGTTCCCCATGGACAATCACCGACACCGCTGCGCTTAATGCCATTACAGCGATAATTACAATAGCCTCTAGTTTTCTAAAAGTTTTTTTATTTTTCATGTCCATTATGCCTCCCGGACATATTTCCGTATGTCTCATTAGTCGTATCTTATATAAATAGTTTATTTGAAAATCTTCGAACAGGACCCTAAAGCCCCAAGTTTTGGGGAATAGGTAGATTTCCTAAGTTGTTTAACAAGATAATTTCTATCTGAACTGGTCGTTGAAACTGAAACATTTATATTACAGTAATCATATTACCAATATTGGTAATATGACAAAGATACCTGAATGGGTCACTAAGCACAAGGCCAAGGGCATAGCTATAGAGAAACGGGGTTCCCACTACTATGCCAGTCGTGTCACTTCAGTGTGGGACCCTAATAAGAAACGTGCTCAAAAGAAGACGCTGGAATATCTAGGCAAGATCACACCTGATGGAATTCTGCCACCACGTCATAAACGTGCACCACAGTTAGGGGGTATATTAGAAGCAGGTCACCTGGTGTTTCTAGAGCGTTTCACCAAGACTTTGGCTAAACCACTCGAAGAGGTCTTTCCAGATGATTGGCAAAGTATCTTAGCTGCTGCAACAATAAAACTCTGCTATCGAGAACCATTCGCTCGAATGCGCCTTCGCTATGAAACCAGCATCTCAAAGCAGTTCTGGCCTAAGGCTGCTCTCAACAAGAACAGTCTCAGCCATCTCCTGCCGAGATTAGGGCTGCAATGGGCTGCCCAACGCGACTTCTTCGCGCGCATGGCACGCGAGGAGAAACATATGGCCATCGACCTCAGCCACATATTTAGCGAAAGTCAGAACATCCCATGGCTTGAGTACGGCCACAACGGAGACGACATCTGGCGTCCTCAGGCTGGAATTCTCTTGATGTGGGGTACAACAACACACCGACCTGGCTTCCTCAAGCTTCTCCTTGGTGCTGCCAACAGTGCACAGTGCCTTGCCAACGCAGTATGGGAGTCCGGTCTGCAGGATCTAATTGCCGTTATTGACAAAGGATTCTGGAGCCCTACAAATGTTACAATTTTGGAAGATGCTAACGTCCATTACGCTATGGCGCTGCGGCGCGACCTGCCTATAGTACACTGTGTCCCTCACACCCAGTACAAAGATTTCTTCCAATATCGCAAGCACATACAATGGTGGCGTGCTACGGAATGGGAGGATAGAATCATCTACTATTACTTGGACAAGTCTTTGGCAGATCAAGAAGAATCAACATATCTTATTCGCGTTGAGGCGGGGAAGGCAACCCGTAGGCAGTATGAACAACTCAAGCATAGCTTCGGTACTCTGGCTATCCTGACGGATACGGGGATGACGGCCCAGGAAGTCTATGAACTGTACAAAGAAAGACGGGATGTTGAATACGCATTTGATACCTTGCAGAACACCTTAGGGGCAGATGTGACCTGGATGCGATCACGGGAGGGCATGCAAGGGTATCTTTTCATCCTTTTCGTAAGCCTCCATCTCTACAGTCAGGTTTTGGATCATCTGAAACGGAAGAAGTTATTGAAGCAGTTCAGTGTTCAGGATATCCTTACTTACCTGTCCAAGGTTTGCGTGGTTGAAGTGAATGGTCAACTCCGTCTGGGAGAGGTCACTCGACAGACAAAGCGAGTTATAGACCTGCTTGAAGTACCTATTACCAAAAGACTGGGGCTTTAGGGACAGGAGTGGACAGGGGGAAAAATCTGTTAAAACATTGATGAAGGCAAGGAGGCGCAACAGGACTCTGCCTGGGAGGTATTCACGGAGGAGAAAGGAAACCGTGAAACCTTGTCTTGCCTCCCAGAAAAAGAGTAACAATCACGTGCAATGGGAGACAGCCTTCTCTATTTTGTCATACTTCATCGTTGTTTTATAGGGACGTTCGAACAATCTGACTGCAGGGTATGCCTTTGCCTCCAAGGGAAGACCGGGTTGGTAGACAAGTTTTACATGGTTGATGTACCGCACGAGAACACTCGAACGAAGATCCCCAAGAATTTTTGATGCTGTTACCAGTGGCGCCTTTACTTCCCCAGCAAAAGCATCTTCTTCCACGCCAGGATAATGAAGCAGCGCGTCTCGTTTTTCTGGAAGACATACTTGTTTTTGTACTAAAAAGTCAAGTAAGTTACTCCAACGCCTTTCTTTATGAAATCTATTAGGGGTAAAGGAGCATTCAATCCCTATTCGAGATCCGATGCCATTCTCTGTGACATCGTAGCTGAGAACAAATCGATCTGCATGATTCTTCAGTTCTTGTACGAGCCGTGCCAAGGCAAGAGAACCATCCGCCCAGTCAAGTGATTTCAGATAAGGAACGATCTGTGAAGGGGCTAATCGGTTGATATAGAGTCGTACGTCTGTTGGAGACGGTGATAGCGTTGTTCCAACTTGAAACAGCATTGCGTTTGCTGGGAGCTGGTGGATGCATTCTTGGATGTTACCCTCCATTGTTTCAGTTAATGGCTGACCTTTCAGCGCTGGTAATGCAAGATCGGTTAACCACTGATACTGGGAAGCATCATTGGATGATGTTCCCGTTGGTACAAGGGAAGGGCCAAAAAAGACCCGCGGGATTGGAAGCTCAGAGCTTCGAGAAGAAGGCATATCGAATTCTAGCCAGAAACATTTTACTTTTGCATTCACCATGGATTCTTTATCTACCCAGAGATGAGCAAACCTGGCAATAGAGTTCCATTCTGGCTGCTCTAGCAAATAATCTGGGAAGAAACCACTCTGTAGTAAATGTGCAAATACACGCCGGTCTCCTCCAACACCAGAAATAGCAAACGCCCAATCCGCTCGAGTCTCCGGCTCACCTAGACGACATTCAAACCCTAAGAAACTGGTCATGTTCCCTGGGAAATAACGAGAAAGAGAAAGGATGTCTTTGAAATTCTCTTGAGAAACCAGATGAGAAAGATAAGGTTGAACAGTTCGCAGGTAGGTGCTTGCAACGATGCTTTTTATCGGGAGTTCTCTCTGTAAAAGACTGTAATCCAATTGAAAGGGGTTTTGGGTCAGTGTATTTTCTAACCCGATTTCTCGAGCCGCACCGGCTTCTTTAAATGAGATGGAATGATCGAAACAATGTATCACGGTTTTTTTCCTTCCTTTTCATTTTATGTTCTCAATGCTATAAAGTCGTTTTTGGCACCTAGCTATGCAAGTGGATATGTCGACATCCTAGAGTGAAGAGTTACTGAACAGAATAGCTGAATTCTTCCTTCGGCATTCCAAAGAGTCTCACACCAGAGTATGCTTTTGCCTCCATGGGAGCATTCGGTTTGTAGACGAGCTTTACATGGCTGATGTATCGAACCAGTGCTCTGGAGAAGTTATCATGCGGGATCCTGGCTGAAACCATAAAGGATTGCAGATTGAACTCGTCATTGACGTCTTCTTGTTCGACACCAGAAAAGGTAAGCAATGCTGACCGCTTCTTCGGGGAGCATATTTTCTTTTTTACTAGATAATCAAGAAAATCAGACCAGCGAGTTTCTTGGTGATAACGGTCAGGGGAGAACGAGCACTCTATGCCTACTTTAGGGGCAACACCGTTTTCGTCTATATTGATATGGAGAACCACCCGAGAAACAGAGTGTGTGAGTTCCTTAAAAAGCGTTGACAATCCTTCGTTCTCATCCGACCAGCCGATGGAGTTGAGGTAAGGAATGATCTGGCGTATCTTTATTCTAGTAATAATCAGCCGCATACCTGGTGTTGATCGTGACAGCATCACACCGACATCCAACATGGAGGCTCCCTTAGGCAGTTTTTCAATGCAGTCAAACAAGCGATGCTCCATCTTCTCACTTACCTGCTGACCGGTCAAGACCGGTAATGCGGACTGGGTAATCCAGCGGCACTGTTCAACATCCGAGGGCGCATCAATGCGTAAGGGATGCAGGTGGATGAAAATACTTGGAACCGGGATATCAGACGAGGGACATGCGGTGTCAAACTCAAACCAGAGGCCAAGCACCTTTTTGTACAGAACAGAGGAGGGATCTGCCCATGTTGTTACAAAGCGCTCAACCTGCTGCCATTCTGGTTTCTGCATGAACGCTTCAGGTAGCCTCTTGTTCTCAAAAAGACTGGCGAGCGCCTCGCGTTCCCCTTTCTTAGCGGAGACTGCGAACAGATAATCAGAGCGAGCACCCCGGGAGTTCAGTCGGGACTCAAACCCGAAGAAACTGGTGATACCACCACTGAAATAGGAGGTGAGCTGTTTCATTTCCGCGTAATTTTTATTAGAGATCAACTCAGGAGGAATATATGGCTCAACCGAGGATAAAAACTGAGCAGCAGTCAAATTTTTCAAAGAAGGTTTTCGAAGCTGAACAGTCTCAGAGAAAAAAACGTTCCTCTTTCGAAATCCTCCGACGTCTCCCATCTGGAATGATTCGAAGCCGGTGTCAAATCCATATTCCTTTATTCCGTTCATGTTTTCTTGCCTCAAAAGAACAAATCACCCTGAATAACATAAAGCCCGACTCCAAGAAAATCCGACAAAATTCCAAAAACGCTCATTTTTTCCTACGTTTGGAGGAAAACAGGGTAAAATCGATAGAAACAACAGACTGTTACTTATCCTATCTCAATGGTCTTTCAGTTATAACCGAAGAATACGGTTCTTTTGCAGGGTGCCAATCGATGTTGATCCACGGAATTAATTTATTATTACCGCCATATCCAAAAATTACTTTTGGTAGAAGTTTTGGTTTACCCCAATAATTTCCATCCCATTGATTCCCGAAAGGAAATTTAAGGCTATCAAAATCAAAAGAAGCATCATGAGTATTATTCATAAAGTTATTTTCAATGATTCTGTTTAATGAACCACGTAAAAGGAATATGCCATTTCCTTTATTTGAAATAATAGTATTATGCTCTATTGAAACACAATTTAAACAGTTACTAAGGGAAATTCCTCCACTCCAAAGACCATTATTTCCATTCTCTGAAATTGTGTTATCATGAATGTTAATATTGAGCAGGGGACCACTAGTACCAGAAACAAAAACACCTTTATCGGAATTCTTACGAATGGTTACATGATGTATTTCTATGTTTTCTGCTTTTCCTTGAACTGATATCCCCCAAGTACTACCAGATACAATAGAATAAGAAATTTGAATATTCTTCACATCTGATATCGATATCCCCATTCCAACATTGTTTAAGAAACTACAATTAGTGACCAAAATATTCGAACAACAATATTCTCCCTCTCCAAAAATATCAATACCTCCAATATATGTCAAACCCCCTGCATGACAACCATTATAACTCATCTGACAGTTATTTACTGTTATATTATCTGAGTCTTTAAGAATTGATATACTTTGGCAAGAATTGTTGTGAATGTAGCAATTTGTAATATGAACATCAGAAACCATACTTAAACAAATACCACCACCAGCATTCTTTGTTATAATACAATCTGTAATGGTTATCCTCTTAATGTTACAGGTCTTAACAGATACTATGTGTATTCCGCCATTCCATGCAATAAATCCATATGTATTGGTAATTGTAAATCCCTTCATTAAAATATCAGAAGAAATCATTGTCACAACAGTAACATTCTTTTTAGCGTTGATAACAGTAGTATTTCTGTTTTCTCCTATAAGAGCAATTGACTTATTTACCGTAACCTGCTCATAATATGTTCCGTTATAGACAAAGACAGTATCTCCATTACTTGCATTATTGATGGCATCTTGTATCCTTGTATAGTTCCCAGGACCATTACCGCCAACATAGAGCGTCTTGCCATTAACAGTTGATAGTAATGTTGTTCCTAACTGAGTATCGTAACCATTTGTAGGAAAAACATATAGTGCCAGAAATGAAATGGTAAGTAATAGAGCAACTCCTTTCATCTTGTGTCTCCATACTAAAGATTTAAAGAGACTCACATGAGGATGTTGATTCTTGTGAGTCCCTCTTACCAGATTTTAGACAACTGTTCCTTTTCCGTGGGCAAGCATGCCTTGGACGAAGTACGTGTTCATTACTATCTCTGACGGGTTGACAGTTCTTGTTTCAAAGTTATAGGTGTCTACCCGTTCATAAACCTTTTCTATTGATTTAATCAGAATGTTAGAACCACTTACACCAAACAGAACATCACCTACTTTTGCGTCCCCTGACTTCTTCCACACACCATTGATAAACAATAGGTGGTTAGGTGTTACTTTGAGGTTTTTATTGATAACCAGGTAATAATCGCCCATTTCTTGAGGAGTATGATGATAGACTTTCGTGACCGTCTCGCCTTTTGATACTTTGTTAGCTGTGTTATAGGATTTTACTACATCACCAACTTTTATGTCCTCGATGTTTTTCGTTGAACCATCTGCCATAGTCACCTTCGTACCAGCCAAGAAACAAGTTGCTGGAACATCTGTTGGTATGTGTACTGTCAGCCTTCCCCAGTAGTAACTCTCAGCGCCATGCTCGTCTTTTGCCTTTGCCTCTATAATATAATCATCATCATCACTCCACGCATGCTGTCTCTGAATTATGTCGCCTGAAGGGAATGGTCCAATCCAAGGGTCTATTTGTCCATCTCCCCAATTAATTTTATAGGACACATTATCTCCATCTTGGTCAGTTGTTGAAAAGTTATATGTATACCATACATTAATATCTCCATCTGTAGGTCCAGTGATGACGGGTGTTTGAGGTGGGTGATTATCAGAGGGAAAAGTAGGTTTTAAGGCAACGGAGGGGTCTCCCAGGAGGTTGTATATTTCGAAGTAGTACCGGCTTAAGCCGCCGCCGCTATAATGCTGGTAGAGTAATATTTTTGCTCGGTCTGTCATCCCTCCGATGAAAGAAATGTTTTCGTCCCACCAGGCGGAAAACATCCTCCTTTCCAGGATATCGTCTTCATTCCAGTAGCTATACGTGGAGGCGCCCCAGAATGCAAATCCTGCTTTGTTTGCTGCGCGAAGCCAGGTTTCTCCAAAGCATTCCGGTTGGGTGAATTGTCCGGTGAGACAGGCATGGCTGCAGACAAACGGATACATATGGTAGTTGGTTAATGCATTCACGTCTGACTGATGGAAGACTGGTCCATCCGCCCAATAATCGGTGTCTCCATGACCGGAATAGATAGCGAGATGACGTCCGTTGTTTAAAGCGTCTCGGACTTGTTGGGTCGTCGCATGGTAGGTGTGGCAATACAGTTTGTCACTTATGTATCCTGTGGGTTGGAGATATGTTGCAATGACATCGTTATGGGTTCCTTCTGAGATCTGATAGTTATCCTCAGATGCCATGAAAACCGCTCTATGGATATAATTGGCGTCTTGGTAGATCTCCTGTTCATAGGAGATTGTTTTATCAACCATGGCTGTGACATGGGGTTCTAATGCAGCAGGGAATCGCCCGATGTGGATATCTGGGAAATAATCAGGTTGCGTGATGGTCACATAATAAAGGTCGCTTGCTGTACCGCTGTCTTGTCCGGTCCAGGTTGGTATCTGCTCGGTGTCTCCCACGAGAAGTACGAAGGAGGGCGGGGGTGTCCATTGATTATACGCGGTCGTGATGTATGTTTTGATGTTTTCCTTTGTCGGCCCGCCAGGTATCTGCGAGGTTTTCGTAACGGTCACCGAGTATCTTTGTGCCTGTTTCCAGGTCGCAAAGGGTTGGATTTCTTCATAAAATGTATCGTACACAATGATGAGATATCCTACATATGTACCGAAACTGAGCGGGGTGTTTTCATAGGAACCATAATTGACAAACATGGTGCTGAGCAATGGTTCAAACGCAGGTGAGGAATATCGTTCAATGACTGCGTTGGTTTGTGCGCTATCGCCTCCTGCGAGATCAATTCGGATATCACAACTTGTTATGATGGTAAGTTCTCCGGTCGTTGGCTGGTACTGAACAGGGGTGATTTCAACAACAGCGAACCGATGACCACGGATCTCCCCAACGTCAACGATTTTTACATTTTCACTTGGAGTAAAAACATCCGTGGTGTAGTACTCTGAATCCATGACAAATACTGCTTGTTCCTCGGCCCCAGGGATTTTCGGTACCGGTGCTTGAACCGGATAGATTTGTTGGGGTAATCCTAATCTGGCAAGCGATGTTGTCTTCAAGCTCGATGAAACAATGGTTACTGATGGTGTTGCTCCCTGAGGGATTTCGACAAATTGTGTGATCGTTGGTAGCTGTGCCTGACCAAGAATAGTAGTGTGTCCTTGATCCGGTATTTCGATGGTCGCATAGTCACCATTTTTTGTGCTGATGCTGTTGTAGTTCATGGTTGGGACGTCGATGTGAAGATCAATGGCTTGTCCATCGGTTGTTTCAAAGCGAATGCTGCCTACTACAGGAATAATGCTTGAGAAAACAAGTAAAACCATTATTCCAAAAACGACTCCTTTCTCTTCTATTTTCTTGTACATGTCTCTAGGCCTCCCTTTATGTTAGATTTTATTATCATATCGCCCCCCTCATATATCTTCCAGTTATACTGAGGGACCATACGTACTATCAGCAAAACACCAGCCTTCAAAGTTCTTGGTTTGATTTTATATTTGTTCATATCTTCTATCACCTTATCCAATTTTTTTGGGGGATAGAATGCCTCCCAGGCATTCTCTCTATTTAGGATCTTAAGGTCCTCCCAAACATGTTTACTATTTCTATAATGTACGTTTTAATATAAATACTTTATTTGAAAATCTTCGAACAGGAGAAAACCATTGAAAAAAAAACACACACAACGTTATCAGAGGTTCTTCGATTTTCAGAGCGTCTGAACTGTCATTTCCTACCGTAAGATGAGACGCTGAGATTCGCTGGGTTACTGTTCTTATTGATGGAACGCGGATACGTTCTACCAGTAGTATTTAAGTATAAGAACTCTATTACTCCAAAAATCCTTACGTGGAAAATACGATAAAACATAAGTGATTGGTATGGCCAAAGCACGTGCACGGACGACAACCAGAAAAGTCAAAGACCGATGGAAATCAAAAAACTGGTACCAGATACTCGCACCATCGTTATTTGATAACATCCCTGTTGCTGAAACATTAGCAGAGACTCCAGAAAGCCTTATCGGAAGAGTCAGTGAAGTCTCCCTGCAGGACCTTACCAATGATTTTAGAAAATCCCATATTAAACTTTTGTTCTCGATTGACAAAGTCGAACAAAACACGGCACACACCCAGTTAAAAGGATCACAACTTACCTCTGATTATCTCAGACGGATGATCAGACGACGAAAATCACGTGTCGACGGTGTCTTCAACGTTGAAACAAGAGACGGTGCATTACTCAAGGTTAAACCTTTTGCAATCGCAGAAAAACGAATCCAAAGCTCACAGAAAAAACTGATTCGAAACGTCATGAATAATGTGATCACAAAAGAAGGCAAAGCAAAAACCCTGAACGCCTTCGTCAGAGACTGCATTGACGGAAAAATCGGCAGCGAGATCTACAAAAACTGCAAGGTCTACTACCCGGTAAAAAGAATTGAGGTTAACAAAACAGAAATCATACGACTGCCAACAGTAATCATCGAAGACGAAAAACCAGCAGAGAAAAAAGAAGAAGAACCCAAGAAAGAGGAAACAGAAGTACCACCAGTCGAAGAGGAAATCACTGCAGAAAAACCAGCTGAAGAAGAAATCCCAAAGGAAGAAAAAGAAACCCCAGCAGAAGAAGAGCTTCTACCCGAAGAACCAGAGAAACCAAAAAAGAAAACCAAAGCCAAAACAAAGACAATTACAAAGAAGAAACCCACCGCGAAGAAGACAAAGAAGAAAAAGAAAGAAGAAGCTCCTGAATAAACACCCTTCCAGGGCATACTTTTATATATTTTTTCTATATATTTTATTTCTCTATGATACGGTATCAAAAGATAATTTCCATTCTCTTCAGTTTTATTCTTTTCGTATCAGCGGTGAGTATTCCTATCGCGACCTGCTGTAAAGATATCGTGGTCACATCACCTGCAACCGCGGGAGATTATAACTTATTATTAAAGGTTCGAGACCCCAGCAGACCCGGTTTACAAGTCCTCTGCCGTGTCCCAAAAGGAACCATGTATACCTATCATCATCCCTGGACTGGAAAACCCTGGGATTTTATGGTCAACTCTACGTTTATCGGCGTAGCAACCAAAGGAGACACCTTTCCAAACATCGTCAAAGCAGGAATAGCGCTTACCGACGCAGGTCTTGCGTTTGGGGATGCAGACACAGGCTCGAATTGGATAAACCCAACCAAACAAGCATGGGATGATTTTGACTGGATGCGTTACGCTTACCAATCCGCAGGTACCCTAGAACAAGCGATTGACCTTCTTACCACTGAAGCGATTGACCGTCTGCATGCCACAGGGGTTTCTGAGAACCTTTTTGTTGTGAGCCCACAAAACGCGGTGATCATCGAAGCGGACGCAGTACATCATACCACCACACCAATTCAGGGAATCCTTGCCATGTCAAACTACCCCAAAGACCTTTGGAGCACTCAGCTCTTCAAATCACTGCCTCTTGCATCCTCGTTTGATTCAGAAAAAGAAACATGGGTACGGCAAGGCAGCATTATCCACCTTGGGTCAATATGCGGTGTTAAAATCATTCAGATTGGCAACAATTCTCTAACAGCACAAGCGTTCCCACCGTTTGCCTTTCACCCGTACGGGCAAGACGAAAAAATCACTATCTCTCCAGGGAAACGAGGAACTGTCGGCCCTTACAGCGTTGACCTCCTTGACATTAAGGAGAACAACGCACAGGTATCGGTTCGCACACTTGTCAACGCATGGGAGCAGACACTCCTTGGACATATCCAGCCAGCCCTAGGCAAGATCACGGTAAAAACCATGATGAATCTTTCGCGGCTCCACACCATAGATCTTGATTCCCTCAGACCTATGTGCGAAGACGCGTACCCGTATGAAGCAGTATTGATTTCTCAACTACCAAAAGAACATGCGAACGTTCTGAGTTGTGCATGGTTTTCAGCAAACCATGCATGTTCCTCGATTTACGTCCCTGTTCATATCTGCGACACCGACATCTACGATCCCTATGAAACCGGGGAAGCAGCAGCGCTCTCTCTAGAATTACTCCAACACTATGGCCATGGGACGCTTACCAAACCATTCCAGAACGTAGAACAAGTATTAATTGGTGAAACTGAAGCAGCAGAAACAATCGCAAAAGAACTCGTAGAACAGCACATTGATGTCTCTGCATTCCTCACTGCGGTCGATACAGGGATACAACAGCAAGCGTTTCTCACGGAACAACTCTGGTTGAACCTTACGAAAAGATCAGGAGAGAAAAATTATACAGCAATCAGAACCATCATTGAACACCTCTGGGTAAAGAACTATTTCGTGTCTCTTGAGCAAATGGAACAGGCTTTACCGTTGTTGAAAATATATGCTGAATCAAACAATCTCATTGGTATCATCGAGAGCATGATACGAAGCATTCGAACATCACAAGTCGCTGTTCTCCATATCATTGAATAATTTTCTTTTAGGAACAACTTTTATCATGATTTTTACCGTATCACAAACATTTAAAAAAACATCTCCATTAGTGACTTGGGGTTTTTCAGTGTCGAATGAAAAGAAGATTGTAATCGTTGGAGGCGGTGCTGGTGGTGGAACAGCAGCACAATTTGCACGAAAAACAGATAGAGCAGCACGCATTACTCTTTTTGAAAATGGACGATATCCTCAACATTCCAAATGCGGATTACCCTACGCTATCGCAGGAATAATACCAGATTTTGATAATCTCATTGAATTCTCCGAAGACTGGTTTAAAAAAGAACGCATCGACCTGTTTCTCGAAACAACCGTCGATGAAATCAACAACCAAAAAAGAACGGTTAGAGCAAAACGAGGAAACGAATGCATCGAAAAAGACTTTGACAGCTTGATTCTTGCAACAGGTGCAAAACCATGGATTCCACCCATTAAAAATATCCAGAACAAAGGAGAACTCCTTCACGGAGTCCATGTCCTGCGAACGATTGATGATGGGAAACAGATTGCTAATGAAATAAAAAAAGGAAAAAAAGCAACGATCATCGGCGCAGGACTTATCGGCCTTGAGCTGGCAGATTCTCTCCACCATAAAGGAATGCAGGTGACTGTTGTCGAAGCACTTCCCACTATCCTTGCAAACACCTTAGATGATGATATGAGCGAACCAGTGCTCCAAGCAGTACAAGAAAAAATCACGCTGTACACCAATCATCTCGCAATCAGAGCTGAAGAACACAACAAAACCATCCACTCCCTTTCCATTAAAAACAATGCAACAAACGAAGAAAAGAAAATAGAAACAGATCTCCTGGTCATCGCAACCGGAACGAGACCAGAAGTAACACTCGCGAAAACTATAGGGTGCACTATCGGAAAAACCGGTGCTATCGTTGTCAACGAAAAATCAGAAACGTCGGTAAAAAACGTCTATGCGGTAGGTGATTGCACCGAATATCGGGATTTTGTGACACAAGCGCCGATCGGAGTTGGCCTTGGGAGTGTCGTGGTACGACAAGGGATAGCGGCAGGAATCAATGCAGCCGGTGGTATTTACACCCTGCCAAATGGGGTTATTCTCACGAGAACATCCGAGTTTTTTGGGTTGGAGATTGCAGCGGTTGGTCCTGTACAACAATCCTGCCAGCATCTCCCTGTCGTGTCCGCAAAATTCAAAGGCTCCTCGCTCCCAGAGTATTTCCCTGGCGGTGAACCCATCACCGTAAAAGTTGGTGTTCATGAAGAGACAGGCCGGATTCTCTTTGCTCAAGCAGTAGGAAGTAACGCGGCACAACGCATCAACACGTTCGCCTGCGCAATACTGAGTAAAACACCGGTTGAAGAGTTTCGAAAACTGGAGACAGCGTACGCGCCATCCATCGCGCCAACACTCGACGCAGTAACCCTCGTCTGCGACATTGTTTCTCTGAAACTCGCACGAAAAAGAAGGCAACCATGAGGATTATACATCTCGCAGATACCCACCTTGGCTATTCAGCGTACCGAAAAATAACAGAAGACGGTGTGAACCAACGCGAGATGGATGTGTATAATGCGTTCACCCAGTGTATCGATTACGCAGTGAACACAAAACCTGATCTCGTGCTCCATGCGGGTGATCTTTTTGATTCAGTTCGGCCAACCAACCGAGCAATAACTGTAGCTATTCAGCAAATTCTACGCCTCTCGAAAGAAAAGATACCCTTCATTGTTATCTCAGGGAACCATGAAACACCAAAACTCAAGGAGACTGGGAACATTTTAACTATCTTTGAGCACCTTGAAAACGTCTACCCCATCCATAACAATCGGTATGAAACCGTTTCATTAAAAAGCAAGCAGGAAAAAATCATGATTCACGCGATACCTCAATGCCAAAGCCCCACAGAATTCGAGGCAAATATAAAAAAAATAATGATTAACAAAAAAGCTGATTTCAATGTTCTGATGGCACATGGTGCGGTTGCGGGTATCAAAGAATTTAAAATGAACGAGTTTAACGAATTATTTATTCCCGTAAAAAACCTCCAAGATGATTTTGACTACATCGCCTTAGGCCATTACCATACCTATACAAAGTTACAGGAGAATGCATTGTATGCTGGATCAACAGAACATCTAACGTTTACAGAAGCAAACGACCAAAAAGGATTCATGGAAATTAATCTCGGCACGACACTTAAACACCGCTTCATCCCGCTCAAAACAAGAGCTATGGTTGACGTTCCCTCATTGGATTGCTCAACGCTAAGCTGTGAACAAATAGTAAAAAAGGTAAAAGAATCCATTCGGTCGCTTGATCCAAAAGAGAAGATCATACGAATCAGACTTGATAACATCCCCTCGCACATCCAACGAAGCATCGATATTCATCAACTCCAAGATCTGTGTAAAAGCGCTGTCCATTTCGAAATCAAAACTAGTGCAATCAAAACCAGTGGAGCAACACTTGGCGAAGGATATACAATGACATCTCTTGCACATGAATTTGAACGATTCCTGTCCACACAAGAGTTACCAGATAAAGAAATGATAAAAAAACTCGGGCTGGAGTACATCAATAAAATTGAAGAACAAGAGAAAACACCATGATTCTCAAATCAATCGCTCTTAAGAATTTCAGGAAATACAAAGATGCATACATCGAGTTCCCTGATGGAGTCACTGGCATCGTCGGACTCAATGGTGCAGGAAAATCAACACTGTTTGAAGCACTCGCCTGGACACTCTACGGACCAGCTGCAGCACGAACAGCCATAGATCAAATCAAACGCGAGGGTGCAGCACCATCAGACCCCTGCAGGGTTGAAATCGAGTTCATTTTCGACGATGACACCTACCGGATAGTCCGAGAAATGAGCGGAAAAAATCTCTCTGCATCAGGGATAGCCACCGTGAACGGAAAAATAGCGGCAAACGGCGCAGAAACCCTGAATAAATACATCCAGAAGAAACTTGGGATGGACTGGAAATCATTTTACACCTCGATATTTGCGAAACAAAAAGAGCTGAACACACTCTCGTCCATGAATCCAAGCGAACGCAGACAACTGATTTTACGAATGCTTGGGATCAATGCACTCGACGACATCATCAGCGAAATTCGATCGGATACAAAAGAGAAAAAGAATCTTGTTGAGAAACTCAAAATGGATCTTGTCGATGAACAGGGCCAAGATAAAATAACATCGTATAAAATACAGGTTTCTCTCCTTGAAAAAGAACACAACAACCTTGTTCGACGCCTTGAGGCGCAAAAGAAACAGCGCCGTACCATTGAGGACGAACTTCATCACACAAAAAAAGAAAGCGACATAAAAAAACTCGCGTACGAAAAACTCTGTGTAACAAAAGAACAACTCGAGGAGAAAAAAAACAGGTTTGAAAAGAAACAACGATTAGAATCCGATATTACAACACTAGAAACGACAGTAAAACAACGGCAAGAAACCCTTGAAAAACAACGACAGAAACTTACCCAATATAAAGACCTAAAGGCCGACCTTCAAAACCTTGAACAACAACAGGAAAAAAACAATACTTCTATACAGTCAATCATGAAAAAACAAGAGCAGAACAGGACCTTACTCTGTCGACTGAAACAAGACATCCAGGAGTTAACAGCAAAGAAAAAACATATTGATACCATGGGGCCGCAGGCAAAATGCCCGACCTGTGAACGCGTATTAGGCGAACAGCATACCACCCTGGTAAAAACATACGCAAAAGAACTCTTGGAAAAAAACCATGACATGCAGAAACTCAATGAGACAGAAAAAAACAATGAAAAAGAATATGAACGAGCATCAAAAGAGAAACAAGCGCTGCAGAAAAAAAGTAGCTATCTACATAGTCAAGACATTGAGCGAGAAAAACTCCAGGCTAGCTTTCGTCATATCTCTGATGAGATCCAGCGGGAAAACCATGATCTGGAACACAAGAGAAAAGAACTCAAAGCATTAGGCAGTGTTGTGTATGATGAAAAACAGTATGGACTAATACGAACCAAAGTAAACGACGCCTATAGAATCTACCAAACATCACTGTCATTACTTGATAAAATAAAAGATAAGCATCAGCAAATATCCGTGGAGCAGAAAGAACAAGAAGGAAAAAAAAATCTTATCACACAACAGATAAAGACGCTTGAAAAAAACATCGAAGAACAACAAAAACTTGCCAAGAAACTGGAAAATGAACAAAAAGACACACAGCGTCTCAGCATGCTTTCAGAGGTCATGGATTCCTATCGAACCTATCTGATCTCCCAGATTCGACCAACCCTCTCACAGCATGCTTCAGAACTCTTCGAGGAGCTTACGGACGGGAAATACTCACAAATCGAACTTGACGAAGACTACAACCTCTTGGTGTACGACCAGGGAACACCGTACACCATCGAGCGATTCTCTGGAGGCGAAGAAGACCTTGCAAACCTGTGCATACGCCTCGCTATCTCTGAAATTATCACGGAGCGCGCAGGCAGCGTCTTCAATTTCATTATTCTTGACGAGATCTTTGGCTCACAAGATCAGATACGAAAACAAAACATTATCAAAGCACTGAACAGTTTTTCATCTAAATTCCGACAGATCTTTCTGATCACCCACGTAGAAGACATCAAACACTTCACGGAACATACGATAACAGTATCAGAGGATGAACGTGGACTCAGTACACTAAAAGTAGAATAAAAAAAAGAAAAAAGGATGGTTTTATTTTCTGAATCGTATTTTTCGTTTTGGTTTTTCTTCTGGATCCTGTCGTTCTTCAAGAGATGGCGGGATTTCAATTTCCTCATCGACCATGGCTGCAGAGATTGTAGACGCTGGTGTCATATGGCGATGCTTCAGATGCTCTACCGAGGTGAAAAGACGGCTGAAGATATCCTCGTTGGTGTCAAACCAGCTCTGCCACTCCCGAAGCTCCTCTTTTATTGCTTTGTTCTCAGCCTCAGTTTCCTCATAGAGTCGGAATAATTTGGTGAGCCGCTCTTTTTCCTTTTCATACTCAGCCGAGACTTCCTCAAATTTTGTTTTGAATTCCTCGAATCGTTCAAACCCGCGTAACTCCTCAACATGTTTTTCCAGTGATCGGATCACTTCGTCTTTTGCAGTAAGGTCTCGGCACATACAATCAACATTCGTCTCCAACTGGCTCCGAATGCTTTCAAACTTCATGACTTGCTGGCGGAGTTCTTCTACCTCTTGGATACCTTGCTCCGTTTCCTCTAATTTTTCCGTAAGGGTGCGTATCCGTGCGGTCGCATCCCGCTCAAACTCCATGTGATTTTGTTCAGTATCACGCAGTCGTTCTTCCAGTTCAGCAACATGTTTCTCCTGCATTGACAATGATTCTTCCTGGTTCTTATACGCATCCCATAGTTTCACGAGTCTGTCTTTTTCTTTCTCCAGCTCCATGCTATAGCGTCGTGCTCCTTCAACCGCTTCTTCCCGTCGCCGTTCAGCTTCAGAAACGCGATCCTCAAAAGAGCGTATCAAGCCATCCATTTTGCTTAATCCATCTAAATTGAGTATGCTTTGTATCTTTGCAAGATCATCCATGCCTTTAGAAAACGAACTTTTAATCGAATCAAGCTCTGATGATGCTTGTTGAAGTCGTTCCACAAACGTGTCTTTTGCTCCCTTCACCCTAAAATCACCTATTTTTTCTTCAGTCATAAACTCATGCCTTCCCAAATAATTAATTCTCTGTGATGCGAATAAGGTTGTAGCTATTTAAGGGTTATTATTTTATTGCGCATCATTTAATATACGTTGAAGCCGCTAACCTAATAAAGTATAATTTGTATACTATTTCTTGGATTAAAGCATTCAACTTGGAGGGACAACGGGATGGGAATCCTCAACAGACTTAGAGAAAGTAAGTTTTCTAATATGATCCAACGTATTTTTGGTAAAAAACACGCCAAGATCGGGATTTATGGCCCCCCAAATGTCGGCAAAACCACGCTTGCAAACCGGATTCTGCGAGATTGGACTGGAGACATTATGGGTAGTGTTTCTGAAGTTCCTCATGAGACCCGTCGGGCGAAATGGAAAACCAACATTCGACTCGACAATGGAAGATCGAGCCTGATCATGGATTTGGTAGATACCCCAGGTATTGCGACAAAAGTCGATTATAAAGAATTCATGAACATTTACGGAATGAATAAGGATGAATCTCGAGTAAGAGCAAAAGAAGCAACCGAAGGAGTCATTGAGGCGATCCGCTGGTTGGATGACATCGATGGTGTTGTCCTGGTCATGGATGCAACACAAGATCCGTTTACTCAAGTTAATGTCACCATCATTGGGAATCTAGAAGCACGGAATCTTCCTATTCTTATTGCAGCCAATAAGATAGACGCGGAGAATGCAAGCCCAGCAACCCTGAAATCCGCGTTTCCCCAGCATCCGGTTATCCCCATCAGCGCACTCACCGGATATAACACTGAGAATCTCTACACCCTGATGGTCAAAGAGTTCGGGAAAAAACGACACAAAAAGAGGAGGTAAGAATCATGCCGAAGAAAGACAGCGGGATCGCATTTAACCTGATCTCCCGTCAGAAACTTGAGCATCTCTCCTCCCCTGATAAACTCAAATATATTTTAAATGAAGTAAAAGAAGGCAGAATTTTGGTACTCGAACATGGGCTGACGCCTACCGAGCAGGTAAAACTCATTGAACACACGATGAAAGAGATCAACCATGACACATTCATAGGCATTGAGATCGGTGGGTATGAGGATGAAAAAGTCGGGTTCTTCCAACGCGTCTTTGGCGTCGTAAAAAAACCGCGGATGACCGTGATTGGTCCTGCGCATCTTCTCAGAATGGTTCATAAGGATAACGACATGATTGAAACCACGATTATCCCTGGTAAAGGAGCAAGCTGATGCCGCATCAATGCTTAAAATGTGGACACGTTTTCGAAGAAGGGTCCTCGCAGCTCCTGAAAGGATGCCCAGGATGCGGCGGGAATAGGTTTTTCTTTACCAAACAACCGTTAAATGAAAAAGAACGGGAAATAATCAGCAAAGACATCAGCCAGGATATCACTACGAAAATCATGGAGCTTGCGGCTGAGAAAAACAAGGATTCACTCAAGGGGACCGACACGTGGATCTCGCTGAAGCCAAAAGACCTTCGAAAGATGATTGAAGAAAAACTTGAAAAAAAAGAACCTGCAGAGCAACTCCAGTTAGAAAAACCGATGAGTGATGAGCAACGTATCGCAATCATTGACAAGATTAAATCAGAGGCTGATCATTCTGATACCCCGGAGACTATCGAGGTGGAACATCCCGGGAAATACCATATTGACCTTAAAGGATTGCTGGAGAAAGAACCGATAGTGATCCAAAAAGATGGGACATATACGATTCATCTCCCCTCAGTGTTCAAAATGCTCGATGAGAAGAAAAACAACAAATAAACAAAAAACCTCCCCCGATAATAGCACGTCCATTACCTTTTTATTGAAGTCAAAGATACAGCTTTTGTGGTTTCTATGAAATGGTACGATGAGGTTGAATATATCAGAAAACAAGCCATGAAAAACAACGAGTTTTTTGCACATTCACTCCCCATGATCGCCAGCGAAAACGTGCTTTCACCACTCTGCCGAGAAATGCTGATTACGGATTTCCATGGACGATACGCGGAAGGCACCCCTGGAAACAGATATTATGAAGGATGCCAGTTTTTTGATCTCGTTGAAGAAAAATCCATGGAGCTGGCAAAAAAACTCTTCCGCTGCAGCTATGCTGATGTCCGCCCGACCTCCGGAACAATCGCGAACATGGCGGTGCTGAAAGCATTGATGAAACCTGGGGAAACCGCAACGGTGCTCGACACCGCGAACGGTGCACATATCTCCTTTGGTAAATATGGTGCTGCAGGCGTCCGAGGCATTAATCTGGTATCATTTCCTTTTAGTAACGAGGAGATGAACATCGATGTCGACGGCGCAGTGAAACTCATTAAACAAGTCAAACCAAAACTTGCATTGTGCGGACAGTCAGTCTTCCTCTTCCCCACGCCGCTCAAACCAATCGCAGACGCAGCACATGAGGTGGGGGCATACGTGGTTTACGATGCTGCTCACGTCCTTGGTCTGATTGCGGGAAAACAATTCCAAGACCCACTTAGAGAGGGCGCGGACGTGATGAACGGCAGCACCCATAAAACCCTTCCAGGGCCTCAAGGGGGAATGATTCTTTCAGATCACAAGGGAGCAACCGAAGATGACAAAGGATTCTTACGGAAACTCGGCTATGGCGTGTTTCCTGGAGTCACCTCATCCTATCATCTGCATCATGTGGCAGCCAAAGGGATAGCATACGCTGAGCATCTTGAGTTTGGAGAGGCGTACGCGATCCAGACCATTAAGAACGCAAAACGCTTGGCGCATGCACTCCATGACCAGGGATTTAAGGTTTTTGGGGAGAAACTCGGGTTTACCAAATCACATCAAGTGCTCGTAGAAATCGGACCAGGAAAAGGCAAAGAAACATCAAAAATCCTCGCGGATGCAGGCATTGTCACCAACATGAACATGATCCCTGGTGACACCGACCCGTTAAACCCCTCAGGGTTACGGCTCGGGACACCGGAGCTCACCAGGATTGGGATGAAAGAACAAGAAATGGACGATGTCGCAACATTCTACACACGCGTATTGTTGAAAAAGGAAAACCTCAAGAAAATCAAAGACGACATCAAAGAATTCCGAAAAGATTTCCAGACGCTCCACTATTGTTATAAAGAAGGATTCCGGGGATACGACTATCCCCAGTTGTTTTAACATGTGGGTCGGACTCACCGGCACCCCAGGAACCGGAAAAAGCACGGCTGCAACCCTCCTCCAGAAAGAAGGGGTCACGGTTGTACGATTAAATGAGCTCGCGATACAAAACGGATGCATTGACGGGAGAGACAAAACCAGAAAATCAAAACTCATTGATACGCAGAAGTTGAACAGACACATTACGAAAAACTACGCTGGAAAGGACCTTGTTTTTTTTGAGGGACACGTGGCACATCTTCTTTCAACAATGCAAAAAATAATCATTCTTCGCTGCCATCCTTCGCAGCTTATAAAGAGACTTGCACAGAAACGATGGAATGTAAAAAAAATCCGGGAAAACGTGGAAGCAGAAATTCTTGATGTGATCCTCTGCGAGGCAGTGGAACGACACCCACAAAAAAATATTTTTGAGATAGATACAACACATCGAAGCAGCCAGCAGGTTGCCGCATCAATTCTTGAAATTACGAAAAAGAAGTTCCGACCGACAAAACCATATAGTATAGGACAGATTGATTGGTCTGAAGAAATCCTCAAAGAATATTCAGAATAGGAGCCAGTATGGTGCTTGATAGAACGCGAGAAAAAGCAGACCCCTTTCTTACCGCGGTTGCAAAACGATTTTCCCACATCAATCCAGATATCCTAAGCTGGTGTGCTCTTCTCTTTGCACTTGTTGCTGGAGTCTTTTTTTATTTCTCACAACCGTCCTCTGAATTACATAACTTCTTCTTGTTTTTCGCTGCATTGTTTGTCCTGCTTAATGGTTTATTTGACGCCATCGATGGAAAGGTAGCAAAACTCGCAAATAAAGCATCAGCACGGGGTGATTTTCTTGATCATGCCTTGGATCGGTACGCCGATGTTCTCATGGTCGGTGGACTTGCACTCAGCGCCTGGTGTCGACCCAGCATTGGATTACTTGCAATCATTGGGATGTTACTCACGAGTTACATGGGGACACAAGCACAAGCAATTGGACATAAACGAGACTACTCAGGGTTACTTGGCAGAGCAGACCGCCTGGCATTACTGATCGTGTTCCCCCTTATTCAACACATCAGCCTTCGCACCGATTTTCAACTCCCTTGGAACACCACGGTTCTCGAATGGGTATTGATCTATTTTGCTGTCGTAGGAAACATCACCGCCATCCAACGGTTTTATAGTACACTGAAATGGTTTAAGAAACAATGAACAGCCAAGAGAAAAACGCGATTCTGATATCGCCTAATGATGCAACTTCAGAGATAGTTCAACTGGCAGATACCCTGGGGTATAGTGTTAAAAAAACCTTCATCCAACAACGGACGACGCCTGACGTCAACTTTTATGTTGGTTCCGGCAAAGTGGACGAAATCAAAGACTACCTTGAGGAGAGCGAAGAAAAAATTGATCTTGTTATTGTGAATGGAGAACTCAAACCATCCCAGTGGTTCAGTTTAGAAAAAAAGTTTAAGAACACCGTCTACGACCGCATCAGGCTTATCCTTGCGATCTTCGAGGAACATGCAGAACGACGTGAAGCACGCCTGCAAGTAAAGCTCGCGCAACTCCAGTACGAACGACCTCATGTCCGTGAATTAATCCACCGAGCTAAAGCAGGGGAACACGCTGGTCTCATGGCTGGAGGGGAATACCAGGTTGATGAATATTACGAGATGATCAAACGACAGACAAAAAAGATCCAACAAGACCTTCAAAAAATCCGAGAGAACAGAGAACTTCATCGACAAACCCGAAGCAAAAGCGGATTTTATTCGGTCTCACTTGCAGGATACACCAACGCAGGTAAAAGCAGCCTTATGAATCTGCTCTCCGGAGAAAAAGTAAAAGTTGAAGAACAACTGTTTTCCACGCTTTCAACAACAACAAGGAGCATTCATCAAAAAACCAACGAGAAAAACATACCGACCCTTCTTACCGACACCGTCGGTTTTATTGAAAACCTGCCTGCCTGTATCATCGATGCATTCCATTCTACCCTTGAGGAAATAGAGCTTGCTGATGTGGTTGTGTTAGTGGTTGATAGCCATGAACCAGAAGAGATTGTAGAAAAAAAACTCCTTGTCTCCTTGGATGAATTACGAAACCTAGGAGTTAGTGCACCAATCCTCATCGCGTTCAATAAAATAGACCTCATGGACAAGGACCATTTGAACAGACTTCTTGAACATTTGAAAGCGACCTCAATGCTTACTGATCGGGTATGGATTACTGTCTCAGCAAAACAAAAGCAGAACATCGATATCCTCCTTCAAACCATTTATCAGTCGTTACCTCACATGGTGAAGCTTACCTTTCAGCTTCCACTTGAGCAGCATACACAGGCGTTTATCTCTCAGTTGTATGAAAAAACCCATGTCACCAAGATCACGTATGGCGAGGTTATAACGGCAACGGTTGAGTGCAACGACAAGATAAAAGAGAAGTTAATTGCAGCCTGTAAAGTAGCCAAAGGAGATATTCTCTAAAAAAAAACAAAGAAATTTATACATGCTTACGAATATCCCCTGCACAAAGGGAGAGGACATCCATGAATATAAAAAACCTGTCAAACCTACAGCAAAGTATCATCCTTATAGGGCTCATACTCATTGGAATACTCGGACGGTATGTCTTTGTTGGATTCGGAGTACAGCCGTTCCCCAACTTTGAAATCATCATGGTCATCACGTTTCTAGCCGTGATGCTGATCCGGTCTCCTCTCGCGCTTATCGTACCACTTCTTAGTATGATCGGAAGCGACCTTCTTATCGGTAACTCGATCTTTATCGGCAGTCAAATGAATCGCATCGTTTTGTTTACCTATTCAGGGTTCGCGCTCATTGCACTGCTCAATATATTAAACAGGGATAGACTTTGGAAAGGACTTGGGGAGTTCCGCCTAAAAAACTTTGGTCTTGCCGCAGGTCTCGGAGTTGGATTTGTCCTCATCTATGACGTATGGACGAACATCGGCTGGTGGTATCTGATGTATCCACATAATGCGACTTCACTTGCTGCTGTGTTTACTGCGGGACTACCCTTCATGCTCTACCATATGATCTCTGGCGTTGTCACCTTTGTTGCTATCGCATTACCTGTGCTCATGTATATCTCTAAGAAAACACCAACCATACAGCTGCATCCAATCAAATTAAAAACGATTCATAAGGTTCCAGCGGTTCTTCTTGTCCTAGGCCTTGTGGCTCTCTCCTTTACCGGTACTGCAATGAACGTGCCTGAGAAAAGCGAGATTTGGCTTGAGAAATCAGATTACACCAGTGTACGAATGATCATCTCTGGGGACGGATGGACCCTGAAAGATACTCTTGTCGCGTACCCAGGTGATACCGCATTTTCTCTCTTGGAACGATCCTCAGTGAAAAATGGTTTTTCCCTGAAATACACCTACTACGAACAATTTGATTCGACCTTGATTAATTCCATTAACAATGTCGTAGGTGGAACTGATGGGAAATACTGGCAGTACTACGTGAATGGAGAACTCCCCATGGTCGGTGCTGATAAATACGCAATTTCCAATGGAGCCTCCATCGAGTGGCGATTTGAGGTGCCACTCTAAAATTCTTTTTATCCATAATGTAAGAGGGCAGACATCCCCTACCCTTTTTTTATAATTTATAGTAATATTCCCCGTTTTGTTTCTGCTGTCTATCCATGTACGAATCAGGTTTGTTGACCCGAGGCCGCTGTGTGTCTTCATCCCTGCGGAACGTGATATCAACGTCTTTCAAAAACCGGTTCATGCCCTCATGCAGACTATACGGTCCTTGTGCGCGTCCATGTCTCCCTGCTTCGCCGTCAAAGACGATCAAGGCGTCGCTGACCATATCGATGAAGTAGACATCATGGTCAACAACCAGGGCAGATTTCCCTGATTTCTCAATAACCCTTCTCAACATTCGGGACACAATCATACGCTGTTGACTATCGAGATACGCAGAGGGCTCATCGATAAGGTAGATGTCAGCTTCCTGCACAACAGACGCTGCTATCGAAACACGTTGAAGCTCGCCGCCAGATAACGTTGCTAGCTCGCGATCTAATAAATATTTAAGATGGAGAGCATCATGAATCTCAGCTTGGAAGAACGGAGATGCGAAGAGTTGGGGGGCAGTGGTTTCGAAATACTCTTGCACGGTTCCTTCAAATTCAGGGGTGATATACTGGGGTTTATAGCTGATTTTGAGATCATATTCAATGGTTCCTTGTGTCGGTTTCGTTACACCTGCAAGCATCTTTACAAACGTTGTTTTTCCTATCGCATTCGGACCGACGATACCGACGATTTCACCTTCACGAATAATACCCCGCTCTACGTTTAAGGTAAAATCCTCAAACGTTTTTGTCAGATTATCATACGAGACAAGAATTTTTAGGCCTTGCTGTTGCTTTGGTGGGTTAGCAGAAAATTCTATTTTTTCTCCAATCCGAAGGTTTTCTTCTTTCAGATACCCGGAGAGATACGTGTTGATAGAATGACGAACCGCACGCGGGAACGTGACGACACCATAAGCACCTTCTGTTCCGTACATGATATGAACATTATCACACAAGAAATCTAACACCGCGAGATCATGTTCAACCACGATCACTTTTTTTTCTTTGGAAAGCTCCTGGATAATACGGGCGACTTTCAACCGCTGGTAGATATCAAGGTATGAGGTCGGCTCATCAAAGAAATATAAATCAACATCTTTGATAAGTGCTGCAGCAATAGAAACAAGCTGAAGTTCACCCCCGGATATTGTTCCTTTTTCGATTTCTTTGTCAAGGACACGTTCGATGTCAAGTTTTTTCACAATTGAGGTAAACTTATCCGAGGTGTCTGCTTTTTTAAGAACATCTCGTATTTTGCCTTTCACAAGCTTAGGGAGTTGATCCACGTACTGCGGTTTGAGAACGCAAGTCAAATTCTTATTAGAAAGTGCTTTGAAATGCTCATGCAGTTCTGTTCCTGCGTAATACTCAAGTACGGGAGCCCAGGAGGGTTTCCTTTTCCGGTATTCCCCGAGATTAGGGATGATTTGTCCAGCGAGTATTTTAATTGCGGTTGTTTTTCCGATACCGTTCTGCCCCAGGATACCAACGCAGTTGCCTTTCTTTGGAAGGGGTAGTCGGTAGAGTCTGAATCCGTTTTTCCCGAATTGATGGACAAGTGCTTCTTTGAGTTCTTCTGCCAGGCCAATGATTTTTATAGCCTCATACGGGCATTTATTAATACAAATGCCGCAGCCGACACAGAGGTCCTCGGAAATAATCGGTTTTCCTTCTTCCCCCATCACGATGGTTTCATCGCCAGCGCGTACTCTAGGGCAGAATTTAATACATTGCTGCGCACATCGTTTCGATGCACATCGGTCTTTGAGTACTATTGCGATCCTCATATACGCGAACACCGAGAAGATGCAGGTTCTTAAAAGGTTTTTTGGTACATTTCGCTAAAAAATAGGATTTTGATAAAGAAGGAAAGGAAACGAGGATTTTATGGTATCTGAGCAATCCTGCTCTCCCTCATTTTCCTTTTTTTCAAAAGAGTTGATGATTTATCGTCCGAACGAGTGACGAGAGGGCCCACGGAATTGGTTTCCACCACGGTAGTACTGGTTTCCACCGCGGAACTGATGACCCTGTTCTTCAATTCGTCGCATAAATGGAACCTTCCTGAAATCAGGCATATCTGCTCGTTCTATTCTCAGGTCATCGTTGCTCTGCACCCGCCTGAAATTATCGTGGTCACGCTCAGTAAGTAACGTTATTGCTGCCCCGTTTGCTCCTGCACGTGCGGTTCTTCCAATGCGATGCACATATTCTGTTGGTGTCTTGGGCACGTCATAGTTATAGATTTGGGTGACGTTCTTGATGTCAAGACCACGGGCGGCAACATCGGTTGCGACCAGTACCCTAGTTTTCTGGGTTTTCAGATCATCAAGAGAGCTTAATCGTTTTTGTTGCCTCATCCCGCCATGAATCGCAGAGGCACGAATGCCTTGACGTTTCAGGTTCTTTGAGACAACATCTGATTCTCTGCGGGTACCACAAAACACAATGGAGAGCCCATCGGTATTGTTGTTCAGTAAATGTACGAGAAGGGAGAACTTGTTTCTCTGCTCGTAAATATCATAATAGACCTGCTTAAGTTTACTATGATCAACATAGGGCTGTGTTTTTACCACCACAGGGTTTTTCAAATGTTTTCGTGCGAGACGATGAACATCCTCTGATATCGTGGCGCTAAACAGCAAGAGTTGTCGTTGATGCGGGATTTCGCGGATAATGTTTTCGACATCCTCGATAAACCCCATTTCAAACATTTTATCAGTTTCGTCTAGGACAAGAACCTGAATATTCCGGAAGTCAATGGTTCTCCTGCGGGTATGATCAAGCATCCTCCCTGGGGTTCCAATGACGATTTCTGAAGTACGTAGCTCGTAGATCTGTGGTCCAATGCTGACGCCGCCAAAAACGCTTGCGGTTCTGAGACCAAGTGTTTTGCCAAAATCCCGAAACACATCAGTGACTTGTACGCAAAGTTCCCTTGTAGGTGTCAGAACCATCGCCTGAAGTCCTTTTCCAGGAACGACTTTGTTAAGAATGGGTAAGCAGAACGCTAGTGTTTTTCCTGAGCCGGTCTCTGCTTGTCCTATGACATCTCGTCCACTGACGATCTCCGGTATGCATTTCTCTTGAATCAAGGTCAGATCCGAAAATTCGAGTCTTTGAAGTTTCTCTTTGAGTTTTGTGTGTATGTTAAGTTGTTCGCTTTTCATCTTTTTCACCGTATATTTATTAATTCATAGTATTTTTTTAAAAAGTATGTTGAGGCCAAAACGTTCTTTGCAGAATCTTATGCCTTCTTGACGTTTTTTGCCTGTGGGCCTCGATCTGAGGTTTCCACCTCAAATTCTACTGCATCTCCTTCATTAAGAGATGTTTCCATGGGAAGGGCAGTTCGATGAACAAAAACTTCTTTGCCGTCTTCACATGAGATGAATCCATACCCTTTTCTTGTATTATACCATTTGATATTTCCTTTCATAATATTCACATTTTCCTCAGATTCATATCTGATTTTTTGAAAGAAACAAAAACAAAAAGATTTCAAACATTCGAGTAAACGAAACTGTGAAATTTTTATTTCTATTCCTTTTGGAGTGATATAGTCTTCCCATGTTTATATAGTTTTTCCATTACAATCGTTAGGGGTGTTTAATGATTTTTGAGATGAAAAAAACATGTGAAGGTTGAATAATCATCGATTTTCATAAGTTTTATTAAGACATAGTTATTAGGCAAGTAAGATGAAAGAAAAAGAGGTAAAAAAAATCGTTACAGACCGATATAGTAAGGTTGCTCAAAAGAAGAGCTGCTGTGGCGGTAGCACTTGCGACTCTTCAATAAGTGATGAAGATATTGCTCGCTCTCTTGGTTATTCAGATGAGGACATCAACGTCGTCCCTGATGCGAATCTTGGTCTGGGATGCGGAAACCCGACAGCGTTAGGAGATTTACGAAAAGGAGATATCGTTCTTGATTTAGGATCTGGTGCAGGGTTTGACTCGTTTCTTGCTGCAAAAAAAGTAGGAGACACCGGCAAGGTCATCGGGGTTGATATGACCAAAGAAATGATACGAAAAGCTCGCGAGAATGCGAAGAAGTATGATTTTCGGAATGTTGAATTTCGATTAGGAGATATCGAGGAGCTGCCCGTGGAGAATAACACGGTTGACGTTATTATCAGCAATTGTGTGATTAATCTTGCACCGAACAAGGAAAAGGTGTTTGAGGAGGCATATCGCGTCCTGAAAAAAGGCGGCAGGATGTATGTTTCCGATATTGTGTTATTAGAAGAACTTACGCAAGAACAAAGAAACAATCCTGATCTGGTGGCAGGATGCGTCGGTGGAGCGATATTAAAAGAAGAGTATCTTAAGATCATCAGGAAAACAGGTTTTACCATTAAAAACATTGTTGAGAATAAAGAAATCAGTACGACACAGTATCAAGGGATTCCTCTTGAAAGTTTGAATGTTACCGCATATAAATAAAAACCCCTCATGGCATATTCATCTGTTAAAGTTGCTGGGTGTAGGCCGTAAGCCTCCTTCTGTTTTAACGGTATTCGTCTAATGCGCCCTACCTTCGAGCAGTCTGAATAACTGATCCCGATGTTTGGGCTTGCTCCAGGAGCAGATTGGCCGTTTCAGCAAATCCCACAAAGACCTCATCACCAAGTGAATCATCGCATAATTCATGGGCTGTGTCGTTTCTGTTCCTCTGCTAAGACTCTCGCCTTAACCGCTTGCACGGTGTCCTGATTCAGAGCGAGGGAGGACTTTCCTCAGCAACCACTAAAGGTCACCGTCAACCGTCCACCTACGCCCAGCAGGGCAGCAAGTATAAACCATCGGTTATAAACTTTGTTATCATCAATCAACTGGTTTTCCCCGATGAAAAAACAATGACCCCTTAAGAAAAACGTGATGATGATTCTCTAAAATGAACCATGACGTCCCCTAAATAAAGCTGGGTTCGTAGTACGGTAGAAACCATGGGAGGTATATTCATTGTAAGCTCTGCTATTCGTTTATCTCCAGCAGCAAGAGAGGAAACAACCGTTATCTGTTCATTATAACTTTGATTTTCATCATCATAAAACGCACCTCGCACCTCGATATACGGCGCAATAGCTGAACCGAGATTTTCAATAATCATGTGAACCTTCACATACGCGACACCGTTACTTATCGTATACCGGGTCGCATTCTTCCAATGGTGAATAAGCAATGGCCGAGGCGAAATCGGATACACTGTCACGTTGGTGAGACCCTGGTATTCAGAAGGGACTTTACCCAGAGGTATGTGAGGAGTAGTGGTCTCTAAAAAATAATATTCATCGATATAAGGAGTGTATACTGGGATTGTTTCATTCAAATGGACCCCGACTGCCATATGCGAGGGGAGTCGTATCAATGAAACATTGTAGCCGATGCTATGAAGCAGCGATGCAGCAAGGATTGCTTTATCCTCACAGTCTCCATGGTGTTCACTTAAGGTCTCCAGAGGATAACGCGGGTACTCATAGGATTCATTTAAGGGGTCATCCAGTTCATAGGTAATGCCTTGAATAAAAGAGGCAATAAAATTGATCTTTGTCATATTGTCGGTAGCATCCGTAAGAGAAAGCAGCTGGTTCGCGACGAAAGAAAGATAGGAATCATCGGTGTAATCAAACACATAGGCTGCGTAATCAATGATATCAAAACGTTTCAGATTTTTATAATACGCATAAAACCAGTCAACATCAGGGATGCTCATCGTGTTATCCCCAAGATAACGCCAGCGATACTCCCATGAAGAAATCGGGTCTGACGGGACAATAGTCCGTGCTGTCTGCGCCAGCACAGCTCCTGAACTACCATGAACAGAAATATTAAGCACACTTTCGCCAGATGAGATTGAAGGAAGATGAATAAAACACTGTACTTGTTGGTCCTGGTGGGGAAGGATCACCGTCGGTATGAGAAATGCTTCTTCAGATTGTGTTGCATCATGGACTATTACGCTGTAGGGGTACGCAGGGAGCGCACCAGTGTTTCTAAGGGTGAGCCTGAGTCCAACAAGTGATACGCCAGGGTCCTGCCCCCACCAATCTTCAGAGACATGAGTAAGAAAAAGATCAGGGCCATCTAACTGTAGCTCGTTTTCAAAGACTATGTTTTTATACGCATCGGTTGCTTTCAGCGTGTATTTTCCAGCAGACGGTGTTGTTCGATAACCGGCAAGGTACATACTTTCATTATGGATGCCGTTGTAGTACACATCTGAAAACAAAATAGTTCCGTCTGGGCAAGCAAGGCTCAGGCTTGTTTTATCACTCGTGTTAAAGCAAACATGCATCCGGGGGAATCCGTCATCATCATCGAGCTCAAGAGAAAGAAGAGAAAACTTGGTGTGAGAAAGAAACATGCACCCAGAAAAAGAACTCAGAAGTAAAATCAGGGATAAAAAAGCAACCTTACCTAGCGGCATAGAACCTTCATTTTCCGCTCAATAACCGCTCCAAGGCGTTTCATGCCGGTCTCCAACTGTTCATTGGTTGAATACGAGAAATTCAGTCGCATGGAGCTGCCGCCGCCTCCATCCACGCAGAATGCTTTCCCATGGACGTAGGCGACTTTTTCTTTTAACGCATCAAGGAACATGACTTCCGTGTCGATACCCTCAGGAAGGGTCACCCAAGCAAATAATCCTCCTTTGGGTTTATTACACACATATCCCTCTGGGAAATATTTCTTCATCGAAGAAATCATGATGTCGCGTTTCGGCTTGTACATCTCACAGATCTTCATGATATGCAGATCCAGTGAACCACGTTTCATGAACTCATAGACAATGTATTGGGTAAACGGGGCGGTGCAGAGATCAAGTGCTTGTTTGCAGAGGGCGATTTTCCGCATGATGTCCTCTGAAGCAATGACCCAGGCGAGGCGGAACCCAGGCGCAAGAATCTTAGAAAACGTGGAAATGTAGATGACTCGGCCGTCGTCATCAAACGACTTAATCGGTTTTACCGCTGAGATATCATAGCGCAGTTTCCCATACGGGTCATCCTCGATGATAACCAGATTATATTCATGCGCGATGTCCACGAGTTTTTTACGGCGTGACTCAGGCATCACGGTGCCAGCAGGGTTTTGGAAGGTGGGAACCGTGTAGATGAATTTCACTAACATTCCTTGCTTGGTGAGCTCCTTGATTTTTTCTTCAAGAAGGTCAACCTGCATCCCGTCTTTATCCAGCGGGATACCGACCAAGTTTGCCTCATAGCTTCGAAACGCGTTAATCCCACCAAGATACGACGGAAGACCGACCAATGCAATATCCCCAGGGTTGAGGAAAATCTTCCCGACCGCATCCAAGGCTTGTTGAGACCCATTGGTAATAAGGATGTTTTCTGCGGTGATATTCTTCATGCCTTCTTTGCGAGAGCGTTCCGCTAGAGTTTCTCGCAGCTCATTGACTCCATGGGTCGTGCCGTACTGCAGAGCGTTTTTTGCATTATGATCCAACACAGAAAGAACAATACTTTTTAAATCCTCAACAGGAAATGATTGCGGATTCGGCAACCCACCAGCAAAGGAAATGATCTCTGGATCCTGAGTCACTTTCAGTAACTCCCGTATCTCAGATTTCCGCATTTTCCCTGCTCTATCGGAATACAGATGATCAAAGCTTACCATAGAACCCACGTAGCCCCATCATAAACACATGTTTTATATGTATTTCGTCAAAACATAGAAATATAAAAAACTAGATAACCAGGGCATTATTTGTCTTCTTCTCGGCGGAACAATGCTTTACAATGCTCTTCAAACGCGGGCATGGTCTCTACCGTGTCCCAGTCGAGATTAAAACGATGCATGAACAATGCAAGCTCCTCATTTGAGCCCATGGCTTTTTTTTGATTAAAAACCATACAACTGACTTCTTCAGGGTCGGTTATCTCATCATCCATACGACTCACGGTATTCGAACACAGCTTCACCTTATAAACCTTTCCACAGAATTCTCAGAAACAAAAAAAAAGAAAAAAAAGAACCAAGTATCGTTATTTCTTTTTCAGGTAGGGAAGACTGGTTCTTTTATTGACACCGACAGCGTACCCGTTTGGTAAATCGCAGGGTGTTCCACTCTTTGGTGATCTTTTACTGAAGAAATAGATCGTTTGCTTGCGTCCACCTTTTAGGTTGACGTTGCGTGTGTATAACGTCCATCCTTCGTAGTTGTATACCATAAAACGCCTCCTAGGAATAAGATATCCTATCGTATGATTTAAATCTTCTCCTTTGTTCTCCCTTATTTTCTTTTCGTTTTTTCCTTTGAAATCAACAGGGAGGCATCGATAAAAAAGATTATGAAGAGTGAATTTATGTCTACCACAAACCAAGCAAAGAATTGCAGCATCGTATGAAATGCGGATGTGATCTAGTGGTTATGATTGAGGCCCTCCAAGCCTCTTGCCCGGGTTCGAATCCCGGCGTCCGCACTTCCCACGTTTGTTATCTGCAGGGGTAGCCAAGCATGGCCAACGGCGCAGGACTTAAGATCTCAGAATGAAAAGGTTCGCCGATAAGACATCCTGTCTCGCAGGAGTCCGAGGGTTCAAATCCCTTCCCCTGCACTAATTTACCGGTAAAATTTATATACACATATATTAATATCTTTTAGTGATGACAAGGAAGAAATCAAAGACTGATACGATAAAAGAGCGACTTGTTTACGTCTATCTGCCATCTGATGCTATGGTGAAGCAATGGAAAGAAGCATCTGATAAAGCAGATATGACTCTCTCGAAATTTGTCATTGAGCATGTTAATAATTCTCTTCAGCAGGAACAAAACAAGGAAGGATTCTCCTCCAGAGCAGAAATACTTGATGATATAAAAAAACTCCAGGAAGAGAACAAAGAACTCTACAAGAAAATAAAGATGTTTGAAAGCCTGGTTATGCGACTGGAAGAAGAAAACAGAGGGTATCGAACAAAGCCATTTTTAGCAGAGGATTTTTTAGACGAAAGAGAGTATGAATCGGATTTGGTCAATCTCTTTAGAACACGCTCAGAGGTGCGTAAAGAAGAGATTTTTGAACAACTGGGCATCAACCCTCAAGACGCTGAGAAAGTGAAGGGGATAAAAAAACAAATTGAGATTTTAGAGCGTTACGGTTTGCTCAAAGACATTGGGGGAAAATGGCGGTGGAAAGGTTAAGCGATAAAGCGTTGATAGACGTATTTGAAAAGGAATGCCATCGTAAGCAATTAAGTCCACATACTATCGAAAGTTACGTTTCATCCCTAAATCTTTTTTCACAGTTTTTAAAGAAAAGAAAATATACGCTTCTAACTGTGGATACAGATATTTTTTCAGAGTATATCTCATATTTACAGGATAATGATATAGTTCAAAAGACTATTAAAAATCGCTTCTCCGCTTATTCTCTCTTCTATGGGTATCTCGTCTTCAAAAAGACACTGGAGAACAATGTTGTAAAAGATGTGATTAAATGGTATCTGCCGACATACAAACACAATGGAAATAATGGGGGCGAAAGGAAACTTATCAGCATCAAAGAAATGGCACATTTCATAGATGTCATCCTTGATGTTCGAGATAGGTTAGTTGTTGTTTTAGCATGTAAAACCGGTATACGCCGAGGAGAACTGGTCGCTATCGACCTGGATGACATCAAATGGGAGAACATGAGTATCATATTGAAGCCAACACATAAACGAAGTAATCGCACCGTATTCTTTGACTACGAATGTGCCCTTGTGCTAAATCAATGGTTGCAGAAACGTGAGCATCACGCTGACCCTGAAAATAAAGCATTATTCGTTTCATATAAGAATAGAAAAAAAAGGTTGAACAGAAACGGTGTTGCCAATATGTTTGTGAAATGGGCGGCATTAGCAGGATTGCATAACCCAAATTCTGATAAAATAGAGGACCAATTCACATTGCATTGTTGTCGCCATTGGTTTACAACACATCTGCGAAGGGCAGGGATGCCCAGAGAACACATTAAATGGCTGCGAGGCGATGCCATCACCGATGCTATGGACATCTACTATCATATTGACCCTGAAGATGTGAGACAGAGTTACCTTGCCCATGTTCCTAAATTGGGAATAATGTAAATGGTCGGAGGATTGAAGAAAGACATGAACAGCCAATTATCGGTCGGGGAACAGATTTGCCAGGATTTTGCACAATACCTAAAAGATTTAGAACAGGAAGGACGATGTTTGTTTCTCCCGTTTGAGATTCACTCCTTGAGCCTAAAAAACATCGGAAAATTTAGCGAAAGGTATACGGAATTTGGTAAGTTCAACGTGATTTTTGGACGCATTGGAGCAGGTAAGACAACGATATTTCAATCCTTTGTAAGCATATCCGGTTCTCATAGACTGTTAAAAAACGGTCAGAACCGTGGAGAAATCGATTTGACGTTGTCTGATGGTGCACTCCTTCATCAGGACATTTTTGATGCTGTGAACGTCCGCTGCATTGTCTTGGACGATGCCGGTGAACGGTTAGCACGAAAACAGTATGGTGATTTTCTCGGTTATTTACAAGGTTTGAATGTGCAGATGATATTGACTACAGGAAACATGGATGATGACTTGAAAAAACTATTCAATCAAGTATTTCCTGATTGCAAATTCCTTTTACTTTGTTAAAATATTATACGCCGGTGGAATGTCTGGACCGGGAAACATACCTAAAAATTCTCCCATTATTTCGATTGATTGCTTTTTATTTTTGTATCCAAGGTTTTTACAAAAACATAGGAGGCTTTTTTGGAGAGGAGATTGAAATGCATCGAAATATTTCTTACCTATCTCGAAATAAGATGGAAGATTTGCGGGATTCGCAAGGGGTTTTTCATCTGTAATTTTGAACTCCCATTGATATTTATTGCCATTTCGCTCAACTTCTTTTGTTTCAATCATTTTATTACTAACTTCCATCTGACGAACATAATTCAAGGCATCCATAAGTTTATCTTCCTCCCTGAAACTGTATTTAAACCATGGAAGGGATTTTAGATATTCAATATTTTCATCTGTATCCTCTTTATGGTATCCAAATCCATGTTCTATGAAGGGATTAATCACGAAGGTGTAATCCTGTTGCTGTAGGGTTTTGGCAATTTTGCTCCAAACTTCTTTACAATATAGATACCCCGCCGTATATTCTTTCTTATAGCAAATATTAATCTGTGAGATTTGTTCTTCAGTGAGGTTCTCATTTTTCCATATTCTTGTGAGAACATCATCGAAAATTTCTTGCCTTAATGATTCTCCTTTTCGTTTCCAAATTTTAATGGCTGTTTCACGAGGGATTGTTTCTCGTTCAATTTTCACCATCTTTGTAGTTACTGATAAAAAAATCGCTGTTGAGTGATGGAGTAGATATTCTACAAGCAAACACGCCCACATATCCAATTTGACCAATGGATTAACTTGTTCAGCGTTATTTATTTCATTGAGCCAAATCATTTCTGCTTTTTTACGTCTGATATTTTCCAATATTTTTCTCAACGATATAAAAAAATCCTCTAATGTTTTATTAATCTGTATCATGTCTTCTCGTTTAAAATCGTTAAATACTATGTTTTCAGGAAGATAAAACAAAAAATGTTCATCCAAATAAGTTCTTTCAGCGGGTGTCCCATCAATGGTTCTTCTATGTCTTGTCTTTAACGGTTCATAAATGTATTTTGGCGTGAGATAATACATTTTATTTCTATGCTCTAATGCCTCTAATTCAAGACAAGTTTTCAGAAATTTGTCAAACTGACTCTTACTTTTTAATTTGGATGCATTCCGTATCTCGTTCTTTGTAAATCCATGACCTTTATTCTGTAATATATCAAGACGAAATTTCAGTAATGTAATGTTCTCGTTATTCTTCAGTCGTAAATAATCTGTCCTGATTTTTTCTTCAAAATCTGTTACAACATTGGTAAATGCTTTCCTTTGCAGTAATTCAGTTAGGTTTTGAACTTTAAGTTGTTTATTTTTCTTCCTAAATTCTCTCATCTGTTTAGCCTTAATTTCTTTTCTGCATTCGTCGCAATATTTCGTTCCACCTATCCCCTCAAAGACCTTCTTACAATGATTACATGTCATTGGATGCTTTGTTTTATGTTTTATTTTCTCCATACAGGTCAACTACCGTAACATTACGGTCTCCGTATTTAAAGTATATTCTGAGATATTAATTATGTTATAATTTAAATTGGATAAAAAGAGGTGGAAATGATGCCTCACAAAGAGATACGAAAATTAATCAAAATAGGCGGGGGAAGCCTTGGATTAACACTACCAAAACCATGGTGCAGATTTTTCAAATTAGACGAAACGGACAACGTTGAAGTGATTTCAAACGGAAAAATTGTGATAACTCCCATGAAGAAGAAAAAAATGAAGGCTTTAGAAGTCAAGGAGGCGACAAAATGATACTGAGACCGAACCATGAAATTATCGGTGACCTGGAAAATATTACCCATTTAGACGGAGAAATAACGTTCTCCCTTGCGATTGATAAAAAAATCGAAGTGCCTCAGTCGGCTTTTGCTGACACGGACCTCACAGTATATGTCGGTAATCGGGTGGGAATCATCCATATTGGTGGTGTCTATCGAATACGACGGATTTCTCAATCATCAAAGAAAGAAAATGAGGAGGAATGAAAAAAAGATGGTCAAGGTTGGAGACACAATTTTGATTAACGAAGAAATCAAAGCCATTGTGACAACATTGTTTCAAATTGAAGACAGCCGGTGGTTCATAGGTTACGATGACTTGAAAGAAAACTCTGGTTTTTTCATCGAAGGTGATGAGGAATTTGAGGTAATAAAAAATGAACCATATACCAAAACAAGTGTATCGAAAAACGTGAATAAATTTTCTCCTGGAAATCACGTGGTATAAGATTTGGTTAACTTGCTGGTTAATTTAATGGGGGGATATATGTGAAAAAGCGTGTGTCAATCAAAGAAGTATATGAACGATTGATTGGCATACATCCTGAGTGCAATGGTCAAAAACAATATGCAGAGCAAATAGCGAATGACATGAATGCAAGCCCTGTTGCTATCCACAAAGTTATTAAAAAGTTAAAAGACGTTGGTTGTATTGTTCGCTCAGGAAAAAGAACAAATTTTATTTTATATTCTCCGACAAAAAGAAAATTTCAGATTGAATTATTAACCAAGTCACGCAACCACGCACGTGTAGGGACGTTTCAAGGCTCGAAATCCCAATGGTCTTGTCCGATAATTCAAATGCCTTTAGAGTTGAAGGGATGGGAGAAACAGGAGATGCAGAATGGTGTTGTTCAATATCTGCTCGAATATCCTTTTGTTAAACCTGCTGAGAGTCTACTAAAGTTTCGTATTCTTGGTAAAAAGAAATTCACTATTTCGGTTGATTTCACACGGTTCAATTTAACAGAGGACGAAGTTAAGGATAACAAAGAATGTCCTCCTTGGGTAGAAGAGTTTGTTAAAATGGCTCTTTCGTGGGTTAAAAGTAACTATCGTATTGTAATAGATGTGAATGATGTTCGTCTGTCTTTTCCACCTCATTTAGAAACAGAATTACGTGAAGTTGATGCTAAACAATTTGTTGACAAAGCACGTATTATCATCGAGTTTACAGATGGAAATAAAATAATGGTAGACCGTTCAAAAGACAAAGACAAGTTTGAGACTACTTTTCCACCGTGGTTGAGGGAGTATGTCGATTTGCCTTCATACAGGGAACGATTTCGTAAGATGGAAGAAGAATTGATTCCAAGAATATTGACGATTGATGAGAAATTGGATAGGCTGCTTATTTTGTTTGAACAAGGGCAGATAATAAATAGAAATCACGAGCAGGAGAACCGTGAGCATGGAATGATATAAAAGAAGGAAGTGGAAAAAATGAGCACAGACATAAGTCTCTATAAATTTGCAGAAATATTATGTAGCGGTCAAATAGACCCAGAGAATTGTAATTGGATAAATTATGTGGGCGACTGTAGATATGTATACCATGCCGAAGTCGGAAAAAACGGTATGCCGAAAAATATTACTATGAAACTGAAAAAACAAGGCTTTAGAGTTGGGGATGAGGTTCTTTTGATTGTAGATGTTTAATCGAAAAGGAGAGGAAAAAATGATTGATGAAGAGAAGATATTGCATCGAGCATTTGTCGCATGGAGGAAATATTGTTCAAGAATGGGTTATATCTATCAACAACCAGCAAACACAAGTTACATCGACAGTAAAAATGTTGTGCATCTGGTGAATATCAACGGAACTCTCACTAAATACAAGTATTACCCTCGAACGGATAGATTAATGATGATATAATTGGAGAAAAACCAATGAAGAAAGTAGGTTAATACTTCATAGAAGAAGTGTTAACTAAATGGGGGAACTCGTAGGGGTGTATAAGATGAACAAGATATTGAACACAGACGAAAATCGAAGTGTTAAGTTACTCGACCGAGGAATGATGGTCGAAGAGGTTCAGACCCTTCTCACCGCACCGATGGGAAATCGTGAACGGGCGTTCTTCCGTTCCGTCTATGAAACATTTTACAGAGCGAATGAACTGTTACAATGCAATATTGAGGACTACAACAGAAACACTGGAGAACTCATCGCAGTGCACACAAAGAACAAATATAACCCGAAAACACAACAATACATCAAATCCCCACCAAAACATATGATATTATCGAAGCCTACGCAAATGCTGTTTAAACGCATTATAGGCAACCGGAAGAAAGGGGCGATATTCATCAATAAGAGAGGAGAACGTCTCACAAAGACCTATTTCCAGGTCGTTATCAATGAAATCGCCACATCTATTGCTATCCAGAAAGTGACACATATCACCGAGACGGGAAAAGAATATCACCTTGTATCATTGAAAGCACTTCGGGAGGCAGGGGAACGGCACTGCGACCTTGCAGGGGCCGATTCAGAAGTTACCGCACGAGGAGCACAACACAGTGCTATTGTAAAAGAGAAATATTATAAAAAAGCAGGGTGGGAGGAGGTTCAAGAACAAGTAAGGAAGTTTCACCCAGCATTCAATGACGAGATTGAAGATAAACCCTAATAATTATACACCTACTGAACCATCAATACAATCAACATTACCAGAGAGGTAAATAAGATGGCAAGAAAGAAAATTATAATTCTTCCTTCTCTATAACTCTTGTTGTCAGAATCCATGGGAGCATATTTCGATGCAAGAGAGTGATATGCGGCCATATCTCCTAACCATGCTAAAAGACTAATTACAATGTTAATAAATGAACCCCATAGCATAGCATTTGGGTTTGCTATTTTTAATACTCCAGTCAATGAAAGAATAAATAGAATGCCATAGAATGAGAGTAAGAAGAGGTGAATACTTCTATAATTTAAATTCGGAAACTCTGGCATTAATTTTCGCCTAACCTTCCTTTTATATCAAGCCACATCACAGGTATCATCAAAATAATAAATCCTATAAAGGAAATAATCATAGCATTGTTCATTGCAGTATCAGTATGTTCTTTTGCATAGCCACTAAATATTGACCATGCGGTATAAACTGCTGCAAAGAGAAATATTCCAACTCCGATAAACAATAGCCATTTCATTAAATTATATTTTTCATCTGAGTAAGTAATTTGTTTAACACCTTTTATTCTACCATATACCTTTGGTCTTCCACCTTGATAATCACTAATTAAAATTCTTAATTTAAACCAATCTTTATTATTCAAGAGTAACGGTTTTATATCAATTTTGCCCTTTTTTAACTCCGTTTGAACATCTAAAGAATTATCCATTTTATCTATGACTTCCGATGACAGAACATTTGATTTTTCCCCAAAGTCTATTGTTATTGGAGTTTCAAAATCGCTGGAAGATATATCGACATTCCCAGAGTTAAAAATCTTGATAATTGCTAAATAAACGTCTTTAATTTCATTATTATTAAATAATATCTTGATTTTGTCTCTCAACTCCGATTCTTTAAAAAAAATTGGAGTGACAATTTTATCATTAAATGATAAGGACTTCCTTGTTATTTTGTAGATATAAAGAATTAAAGTGATAGCCATAATTATGACACCAATCAATGAAATCATTGTAGTAGTATCCATTTTATTCACCCAATTGATTGAAAATGAATAATTAACAGATATATAAAACCAATTTATTTTTCTTTATCAAGATAATATAAATAATTTTCAAAAAAGGTGTGAAGTTTATCTCGTTGACCGATAACATCGACCTATCCAGTGCCTCTGGCATGCTTCAGTTCAACATTATCTCAGCATTTCCCAGTTTGAGCGGGATATCATCTCAGAACGCACGAAAGAGGGATTAAAACACGCTAAAAACGTGGGTAAACGTGGAAAAGACAAGAAAAGACGAAGAAGGTCAGGGTATTTTTTAAGATGGAACAATTAATATCTGCTAAAGATATTCTGATATTGACTTACAAATAACCTGAGAGGTGGTAATATGGATATCGAGCGTAATATAGTAATTAGACTGACATTTGAGCATGAAGAGATGCCATTTTTTTTAGATTTTACAACTTTGTTTTATGACTTTGAATTGCTACATGATTTTTCTATACTTTTGTGTGTAGAGGATTACGATAACTATATTTTTTCGCATATTTTTTGGTATAGAAATGGGCGACGATTAAAAGATTGTCACAGGCTCCGTGTCGTAAAGATTATTAAAGAATCTCCTCTCACGGTTGAATTGGTAATAAGTTCTTTTGCTGTTTTGTCTGGGGCTCTTTGGGTATTTTTACAAGCAATCGAAAAAATTGATAATTGGAAATTAAACCAGCAGAAATTATCATTAGAAATCGAAAAATTATCATTAGAAAACGAAAAAATTAAAAGGGAAATAAAACAGTTTGATTACAATGAAGAGTTGAGAAAAAATGAGAAAGAAATGCAAATTTTTAATACATTACTTAAACGGCTCGGGAGCAATTCAATTAAACTTAAAGATATAGATTTGAGGTGGGATGGAAGATACTATCGAAAAAGATAATTAACTCTATCTTACTATGAAACCCTTGTTTTTCTTATGATGTTTTCAAGGAAAAATCCGAAGTTTGACTATCTTGTATAAAAATTCATAAACAAAGGGTCCCCCCAGAATCATTGGGTAATGCCCAGAAGTGAACTTCAAAAATAAACAAACGGACGTTTGTTTGCGATTAAAAAGTATATTGATGAGGAAAACTTCTATAATTTCGATTATACTTTATTGAGGCTTTTCTAGCTGCTTTCTTACAGATTGGGCACCATCGACCTCTTTTAATATCGTGAGCATTTGCTTGCCAAATATGATTCATTTTGCATCGCCATTGAAGTAATGCACGTTCATTCACATATTCTTTGGATAAACAGTCTCCACCTTTTTTTATTCCAATTTCTTGCATCTCTTCAATAGTTAATCTACGGTTCATCCCTGCCTCTTTTCGGCTACATTTCGGACACCAAGTGCCTCTATTTTTTATATGATACGGAGTAGCCTCCCAAATATGCCCTTGTTTGCACTTCCAACGAAGTTTAGTATCAACACCAAGATATTGAGTGGACAAACAAATTCCCCCTTTTAGTTTTGCAAGGTCTTGCATCTGTTCAATGGTCAACTTAATATGATGGGCGCAATACGGACACCATTTTCCTTGTTGAATATCATCAGGTGTTGCTTGCCAAGTATGTCCTTCTTTGCATTGCCATGTCATTTTTTTATGAGCATTGATATATTGAATAGAGAGACATTTTCCTTGCCTTAATTGAGCAAGGTTTTGCATTTCTAACAATGTCTTTTTTTTCGTTCCTCCACAAATAGGGCACCAACTATCCGCTCTAACACTTGGAACTGTGGCTTCCCAAACATGACCATATTCACAACGCCACCTCAACTTATCATAATTTCTACGATATATCTCTGATAAACATACCCCTTTTTTTCTTGTGCTAGGTCGTTAATTTGCTTTAATGTCCATTTTAGATTCCCAGCGCAATAATGGCACCAATTCCCTGATTTTATTGCGGCAGGAGTCGCTTCCCAGGTATGACCTTTCTCACACTGCCATTTCAACTTTGTTACGCTGTTAATGTATTTTTCTGAAAGACATTTTCCTCCCTTTTCTCGGGCAATTTCTTGCATCTCCTTAATTTTTTCTGGAGAGTATATGTTCAATAATTTATAGTCCAAGGTCTTAGTAATTTTTGGGACCAGGATATTCTTTTTTTTGCACTCATCTATAATGAAGTTCGGCATTTTTTCATAATCGACAAAGAATGGAACCTCAATAAGAATCACAGTGTGCTCTTCACATTTTCTTCTTTTAAATTTATCCAATTCCTTCTGCTGGTCAAGACTTCTTTTTCCATCATATCTAAGGACATCTTTGTAATGCTGTTCCCCTTGATACTCAAATGCAATCCCCAACTTACTACAATAACCATCTAATTCCATATTCCTTCCATTAGGAAGTTTTAGCCAATCTGGTCTATTCTTAGGGAATCGTTCATTGAATATATTCTCGAATATTTTCCTACAAATTCTTTCGCTAATATTCTCAGAACACTTTGGACACCAGGTCCCTCTTTTTATCGCAGAAGGAACTGCTTCCCAGATATGTCCCTCTTTACATTGCCATCTTAATTTTATACGGGCATTTACATAACTAGTTGATAAACATAGTCCTCCCTTGTACTTTGCAATATCCTTGTATTCCTGAAAATCTCCCCTGAACCTATCAGCCAACATTATTGGTTTACAATGAGGACACCATCGCCCGCTTTGGATATGACCTGGTGCCGCCTTCCAAATATGACCCCTTTCACATTGCCAAATTAATTTTGTTTTATTATCAATATATTTTTCTGATAGACATCTTCCATTTTTTTGTTTGGCTAGTTCGTGCATATCTTCTATTGTTTTTTTTACAATACCTGCACATTGAGGACACCAGTTACCTTGAATGATAGAGGAAGCGGTTGTTTCCCAAATATGTCCATTCTCGCATTGCCATTTTAATTTAGTGCGATTGTTTATATATTTATCAGATAAACAGACTCCGTTCTTTTTTTTCGCAAGGTCTTGCATCTGCTCCAACGATAATCGCATACTGCCACCACAATGTGGACACCAACTTCCTTGCTTGATAGAATTTGGAGCTGCTTCCCAGATATGCCCTTCTTTGCATTGCCATCGGAGTTTTGTACTAATATTCGTATATTTTGAGGATAGACATAATCCCCCTCTTTCCCTTGCAATCTTCTGCATCTCCTCAATCGTCAATTTGACAGAACCTGCACAAAATGGACACCAATTACCAGAAGAGACATTTCCAAAACTCGCCTCCCATTCATGTCCTTCTTTGCAACGCCATTTCAATTTCTTATGTGCATCTATGTATTGGGCCGAAAGGCATACGCCCCCATGTCTTTCAGCAACCCTCTGGGCATACTCTATAGAGGCTCGAAGTGAGTCAGCTCTTCGATTTATCCCACATATAGGACACCAGGTCCCTCTTTTTATCGCAGAAGGAACTGCTTCCCAGATATGTCCCTCTTTACATTGCCACATTAATTTTGTAAGAGCATTTACATAGCTCACAGATAAACAAGAGCCACCCTTTGATTTCGCAATATCCTTATATTCTTGAAAATCTCCCTTGAACCTATCAGCCAACTTAATCCGTTTACAATAAGGACACCACCGTCCATTTTGTATATGACCAGGTGTTGCTTCCCAGATATGACCTTTCTCACACTGCCATTTCAACTTAGTCGCATTGTCAATATATTTTTCAGAAAGACATTTTCCGTTCTTTCTCTTTGCAAGCAAAACCATATCTTCGAGGGATTTTCTCCTCTTACTTGCTGACTTTTCAGTTCCACATTTTCGACACCAATGACCTTGCCTAATACTATCCACTGAAGCCTCCCAGACATGCCCCTTCGCACATTCCCATCTTAATTTAATATTATAATTCAAATATTGGTCTGAAAGACATTTTCCCCCATGTTCTTTAGCTATTACTTGGAAATCTTCGATTGTTAGTTTTTTAGACACAAAATCATAGGATATAGTTATTTCTCAATCTAATACTTATCCTCGGTGTCCTTCTCATATTCGACTCCCTGCGTTTGGTAGAAAAGTGACGTTTTTATTTAATTGACATTGTTAGAAAATCATTATTTGAAAGAACCTGATGGAAGAACCAAGAGAAATCGGTATTCTATTAATGGGACGATTTATCTAAAAAAGATATGAAGAACCAGAAATAGAAATCCTCCGGTAACAAAATTACTCACGATGTGAGTGATAATTGGTGCGATTATACTTCTTGATTTAAGATATACAATACAAGCGATAACACCAAAGAAGAAAATGTTTAGAGTAAAAGTTACATGTGCTGTAGTGAAAAAATATGCGTTCAATCCAATGATTAATACATAAAATTCAAGGACAATCCACTTTTTATCGGACTCTGAAAACTTTGTTTTTAATCTTGGAAGATTAAGTATAGTTTTTACTAAGAGACTAATAAAAATTACTTCAAACAATGTTAGTATTATTACTCTAAAAAAGAATTCTTCCCAAACAGGTGCTGCAATACATTTTTCAAAAAAATTTGGCAGTATTTGATTACTTTCTAAAATAAAATGCCTCGTAAAGAAATAATCAAAAAATCCAATTACCATTCCTCCAATAATACCTAACAACAATGTAAATCTAAGACCTTTTTTTCCCATAGAAAAACCAAGATTTTTCCAAGAAATAAACTTATTTCTAATAAATAAAAAATACGTAATTAGAATAACAAATGGGAAGACAACAAGAAGTTGTATTGTTTGAAACGCTGGAAATGTCATGTCTCCTATTTGAAAGTTGGAAATTGATACTATTTCTTTTATCAAACTCAGACTCATCAAAAGTATAAAAATCACTGAAAATGAAAGAATAATTTTAATTTGAGTATCTCGAATAGTATACATTCTTTCTAAAACATTAAATGTCAATTTCCTTTTAAATATAATGTAAAAGGGGAGTGCCTCTATCGACTGTAGAAAGCAATGACGACAGAAAAGAGACGTTTTTTAGGGAGTATCTCTATTATTCCTCTTCGATTTTATCTGAAGCATCTACCCAAAAAAGTTTGATACCGATTTTTTTCGCTTCAGGAATTACGTCTTTAAGATTACGACGAATATCTATGTCATTGGGTTGTGCGATTGCAATGGTTGCGTTTGGGTTTCTATTTCGCTCTTCAAGAACTTTGACAAGTGCTTTACCAAAATGGTCTTTTATTTGACCGGAATCGAACTTTTTACGTTTCGTTACGTGGGATAAGGAATTGCCCTTGCTTCCTTTTGCCTCAATGATTAAAAGTTCGTTATCTTTACTTGCCTTGATGTCTATGCCTCGTTCATGGTTTTTTGATTTTTTTTGTATTTCCCAACCTTGATGTGCAAGCCATTCACAAAGATTGTCTATAACTTCATTTTCAGTAAGTTTTACCATTTTATATTATCCTTCTTTCGAGGAAGACTTACGTTTCTATCCGTATGTTTTCTCCATATTTTTTATTATACGTTCCAGATGTGTAATAATCTCGGGTGTTGCTTTTACAATGCCCATATTCTTCGTATAGTTAGTTGGTTTGATTTCTTTATCAGGATAACGTGTATATTCTTCATGTGGAAAGGTTAAACTGGCTATGATGAATAACATACAGAAATCGAGAGAATCATACAAAAAATTCATACTGCTATCAGGATTATAATATTTCTTTAAAATCTGGGAATTGCTTTTACCTTTTAGAAGTTTATTTGCTGAATCAAACGTTGTGTCTTTGGAAGCATTCTTTAGTGATTTTGAGATACTATATGGAGAGAGTAATCCTTCAACATCGTTTAATTTTTCTTTAAAAGCAGTTTTTATATCATCGAATACTTTCAGCATTGCTTTGATTCCTTTATAATTTGTCAAGGCCAATTCCATTCGCTTCTTTTCATCCTTGCTGATGCTTTGAGCGTCGGCAGTATCCGTCTTTAAATCTGGATACATTTTTTTAATTTTCCCGACGTAGTCAGCCATTTTATCAATCAACATCAAATAACCGTTCAGAGAATTGTGGCTAATATTCCTCATATCTTTTTTACTAAACATCCCAAAATTGAGAAACATAACCTTCGATGCTTTTTCAGCGGCTTGTTGAAGATGATACGTAGATTGAGAAAATAATCGTTCCTTATATAAAATCTTACAAGCAGCCAAATCAGTTTTTGCACATTTTAATAGGTCATCTGCTAAAGTAATCATTTTTTTGTCGGGGGTGTATCTCATGATAAATTGCATTAAAGAATTTACGACCTCCGGCATGACCTCGGGATTAGCCACCAATATTTCTTTTTTCATAATTTCAAGGTCACCTACTTTAGGTATTTTTCAACATATTTTTTAACTCGTTGACGTTGGTTTTTATCTTGTCTTCCAGGTCTGCGATTTTCTCGATGATGACCTCTGGTTTCTCATACTGGACCTCTTCGTATTCGATTTCCTTGTATTTGGAGATAGAGAGGTCGTATCCATTATCTTTAATTTCGCTGAATGGGACAAAGAAGCACTTGCCTTTACGGTCCTTTGGTGTTTCCTCGTGTCGTTTTCTGTATCGCTGGATGATGTCGGGAATATCTCCTTTCCCGTCGATGAACGTCCGTTTATCATCAAGGGAGTAACCATCTGCATGCATGTCGTAGAACCAGACCTGTTCTGTTTTATCACCCTTGACGAAGATAAGAACTGCTGTAGAAACCCCTGCGTAAGGTTTGAAAACCCCGCTTGGCATCGAAATAACTGCTTCCAGTTGACATTGTTCCAGCAGGATTTTTCGCAGGTTTTTATGGGCATTAGAACTACCGAAAAGCACGCCGTCAGGAACGATAACCCCACATTTTCCACCTATTTGTAAGAGGTTTACCATGCGTTCAACAAAGAGAAGTTCTGTTTTGGTTGTTCCAACCGTTAAATGGTCGTTGATATCACTTTTATCAATACTTCCCTTGAAAGGTGGGTTTGCGAGAACAACGGTGTATTTGTCTTCTTCCGTATATCTTTTTGAGAGGGTATCTGTAAGTGTGATATTGGGTGTTGGTATACCATGAAGAACCATGTTCATGAGTGATATTCTCACCATGGTTGAATCAAAATCGTATCCGTAAAACGAACTCCAGAGGAGGTCCCACATTTTCTTATCAGTTATTTTGTCTCCGTAGAGGTTGTAGTATGAGCCTTCCTCATCTTCTTTTACTAAATCAGGGCTTGTGTGTTTTCTAATAATATAATCATAAGCATTGATGAGAAAACCTGCGGTTCCACAGGCAGGGTCACATATTCTATCGCCGATGTTCGGGTCAGTGAGTCCTACAATCATCCTGATGATATGTCGTGGTGTTCTGAACTGCCCGTTCTTCCCTGCCGTTTTAAGTTCACTTAATAGATATTCGTAGATGTCGCCCTGTGTATCTCGGTTCTGTGCGGTGATGTTAAGGTCATCAATGATTGATACTGCTTCTTGTAAAAGCGAGGGTTTAGGGATGAGAAATACTGCGTCCTTCATGTGTTCTGAAAATATTGTATTTTGCCCATTGTGGATGTTTTTAATAAAAGGAAACACGGTGTCTCGAACATGAATGAGCATTTTCTCTGCGGGATAGTGTTTCCAGGTTGACCAACGGCAATCTTCATGTCCTTCAAAAATAGATTTGTGGGGTAGTTTATTTGCTTGTGCTTTTTTCTGTTCGACGACGTCCATATCTTCCAGCCGTTTCATAAAAATAATGTAGGACATCTGTTCGATGGATGCGAGGGGGTTTGAAAGTCCACCGCTCCAGAATTTATCCCAGAGTGCGTCTATTTTTGATTTTAATTCTGGTGCTAATCGCATATATCTCCCTTCTTTCCTTCACCGCTTATCCATCCTTGAATCACATCTACTGCTTTTTTATCTGTTACGATATTCAGATATTCGAAGCGTAGGAGATTCTTTATCAACGATTTTATCTCTTGAATTTGTTTGGGTTTACCCGAGCCGCTCTTGAATATTTTTTTGGAATCAAGTATCAGGAGCAATGATTTTTGTTTGATATCAATGGGCTGTTTCTTGAATTCACCTCGTTCAGAGGCATGCACCGCAAAGGCAACACCCATAAGATGTTTGGGAGAATTGCTGAGTTCTATTTCAACAACAAGGATTCGATTATTTTTTTTCACTACGATATCTGGTTCAGCAAGATGGATGTTTCTGTCGTTTATTCTCCTAAAGAACTTGATATCTTCTTCATCATCGTGAGAACAATAAAGTTCATCGTAATCCTTTAAAGTATCTATTATTTCTCTACGGATTTTTCTGTGCCATCCGTAATCTATCGTCATACGACAAATTCCCCTGTGAATGCTTTTTGCATTAAAACATTAAAACAATCAACGATTTGTTGTTTTGATTGCATTTGGTTTCTTCTCATTGTTTCTATATTTTTTACGATAGAAATAAATCTGTTTTGAATTTCAATCGGAGGAATTGGAATCATTAACTTCTTTGCCACTCCAATATTGAAATGCTTTTGTGCTGAACCAGTTTGTGAAGATAATATCTTTTTTAGAACTCTTTCATAATTAATAAAATTACAAAGATATTCACTTCTAATTATATTTTCATCAGGTCTTACAATTATCAAATCAATACAGTTTGCCCCATCCAACTCTTTAGGCACGATACAAGCCGTTCCAGGATAACCTGTTCTTACGATTAAAATATCTCTTTCTCGAATTATTGATTTTGACAACTTTGCTTTATTGTTCTCTTCTGAAATATAGACTAAATCATCTAATTTTAACTCATTTTTTCTGATGTTGGTTCCTCTTAATGCAGGAACGCCTTCAGAGACATAATAACTTGCAGGTTTTACTACAATACCAACAGTTACTAATTTACTAACATTTATTAACTTTAATAAAGACCAATTTTTTTCATTTTTAATAGGGTCCCCAAACATTTCCAAAAAAACATTCTGAAGCAGTTGATTCGTAAGTTTATCTGTTTGTGCCCTGATTTTTTTTGTTGTTTCAACTTTCCCAAGGATAGCGACAATTTTGCGTTGTGCTCCGAGGGGCGGAATAGGAAAATCCAGTAATTTCATATCTTTTGGATACAAATGAATGCCTTTGACCATTTTTTTTATTTTTAATTTGAACAAAGAAGATGACAATAAAAAATGTTTATAATGATTATCCAATGACTCGGAAGAACTTCTAACAATAAGCCATTCTCCTGTTGGAATAACATTCTCTTGAAAATCTGAAATAAAACATTTTTTAGAACCGACATATTCACTAGTATGTGCTGCATTTAAAATTAAAGTATCCCCGTTTTTTAGACATTTGACTTTATTTTTTTCATAAAAAACATCATCAACGAACGAATCGAATTTACCAAGAAAATAACCATTTTCATCCATGTCTTTAATCTTTAATACTGGGTGCCCATCGGTCCTTTGTTCATCTTTGCTTGGAGTTTTACCATTAAAAATCTTACAATAATTTCCAAGTTTTTTCCATTCCCATCCACGTGGTAATTCTCTTTTCATTGCTCATTTCCTCACGTAGATTTCCTTCTCAAGCAAACTACAAATTCTGACGAACTCTTGCAACTCTTCTTCAGTGAACATCGGCATTGGTGCAGTCACTCCAAAATTCGTAAACGGTGCATCAAACAACTCTGTGAATTCAATATGTTTTTTCTTCGCAAACACCGTCTGTATCGTTCTGATAAAATTCAGTTGGTCAGCACTATAATGCTTGTTATTCTCAATGATATACGTGGTAAACGCATCCTTAATCCGCACTTCAGGGTCAGGAAACTTATACAAGCCAAGGATATTCTTAATGAACTGGACTAACGTGCCTCTATTCTGGTCAAAAGCCTTCTGTAACACGTCCTCAGTGATGAACAACTCAGGACTGTTCAAAGTCTCTTCGAGTTTATGTAAATCCTCTTCAGTTAGCACCTCATCTCGCTCGATTTTATATATCGCAGGATGCTCACGTGCCAGCATCTTGATTCGTTCTTCGACCTTCTCTTTGTACACAGTCACATATTCCTGCTTGGCATCAGGTCCAAATTCGATGAGTTTCCGTTGTTGAATCATATCATCCATGTCAATGACAATGGTTTTCCGAGGCTCAGACGCCATATACTTCATCAATCTCGCAAACTCAGTAAGAAGCATCTGCGAATCCTCAAAAGAAACCTGCTCCCAAAACCTGCGTGAAAGCACTTTATCCTTCAGCGGAATCTTCGGTTTTATCACATTCAGTTCATCAGGAAGACACTCAATCATCTCCCCTATCTTTTCTTTCAACTGTTCCACTTCTTTTTGGTCATTCTGAAGAAGAGCAACACTGAGTCGCTCACATTTCAATGTAAACGACGCCTCACTCAAGTTCACATCCTGTTTGTATTTCATGAGAGGAGTCATTTTCTTTTTCAAAAACTCCACAGGGTCAACCCCAACCTTATCCCAAAGAGATGGAGACAACGCCTTCTCAACATCCTTTAAATTCTCTCGCACAGTCACAGAATCTTTCGGCAACGATGCGACATCATCGTTGATTTTCTTTTTCACTTGTTCAATTTTCTTGATATCACCTGAGTGTAAGAAAAACTCCAGTTGTTTTAACCTGGTGAGAAAAATACGACTCGTTATTGCTTCGCCAGATTCTGTCTGGTCGCCCTCAGGATGCATGTCCCAGTATTCGAAATTATCCCAGAAATCAAACACTTTGAAATATTCTTTTTTTCCATCAGGTAACCATTCTTTATGGTCACAAGCATGATTTGCTCGGGTCCCTCGTCCCAGCATCTGCCAGAATTTAATACGTGAAAACACAGGTTTTGCAAAAACCAGGTTACACACCTCAGGAGCATCAATCCCTGTATCCAACATATCAACAGATATGGCAACCCGTGGAAACGACTGTTTCTTGAATTCCTTGATAGAACTCTGTGCTCTGGGGTCATCGGAAACAATGATTCTCGCAAGTCTCCCTTTATACTCAGGGTAGAGTTTCTCGAACGCCTCCCACAAACGTTTCGCATGCTTTTTCGAAATAGCAAAAATGATAGACTTCGCAGGGAGTGTCCCAGACTGGTCAACCAAGCAATTTTCCATAAACTCCCGAACAAGGGCTTCGCTTGTTCCTTTCACAGCAACTTTCCTTTCAAGGTCTGTTCCCTCAAAATTGACATCAAACGGGTCGATACCCTCCTCTGCTAACCGTCGCATCTCACCTGAAGGAACATCAGCAGGTTTAATCCCTGCAATCTGGAAATGGGTGCGAGCACCAGAAATATTTTTTCTAAAATCACACAGCACACCGTCTTTCACCGCTTCCTCATAACTATACAAAGCGGTTGCAACATTATTCTCGCAGTTAAAGAAACGGAATGTATCTCGTTCAACAAACTCAGCAGGAGTAGCAGTAAGTCCAATCTGGATAGCATCCAGATACGTGAACACATCCTTCCATTTATTGTAGATAGAACGATGGGCTTCATCCGAAAAAATTACATCAAACTCACCTGGTGATATCAAATACTTACCTGACTTGTCCTTCTGATTATAGATTTCCATGAACGTCTGTATGGTGGATACATACAATCGTGCATTTTTATCAAACACACCAGAGAAAATCTTTGATTTTGATTCCTCAGGGAAAAATCGTTTAAATCCATCATCAGACGCCTGGTCTCTCAGTGCTCTTCTATCAGTGAGGAATAAAACCTTTTGTGCCCACCCTGCCTTGAGCAGAACATCAATAATCGCCATTGACACACGGGTCTTCCCTGTACCCGTCGCCATGACGATGAGTGCTTTACGATTACCTTTTTGAAGATATTCAAGGACACGCTTCACGCATTCAATATTTTTCGAACGGTCTACTATTCTCCCATCAATTTCAATATCAGTGAATTTTGTTTTTGCTTCAACTTGGAATCGTAGTCGTTCAAGGTCTTTCTGCGAAAAAAAACCTTTTACAATCCGAGGACCATACCGCTTCCTATCCCAGAACCAGATTTCATACCCATTAGAAAGGAAAATGAACACATCATCGCTGGTTTGTTTTTTGATATCATCAGCGTATTCCTCTGCCTGTTTCTGTGCTGAGAGTATCGGGTCTTTGGAGGTGCGTTTCGCTTCAATGATTGCAATCGGGGCACCATAACTATCAAGCAGTAAATAATCAACATATTTGCTTTCCAAATCGTTTTTCAACGTCTCTACAACTGTTTTATAATTCTGTGCACGAAAATCCGATTGCTTCGTATCAACTTCGCTGATTATCTTGCTTCTATCACCGACTACCCATCCTTGTTCTTTGAGCAAAACATCTATTTTTTCTTTTCTCGTCTGAAATTCGTTTAAATCCATGTCTGTCCTTAGTCCTCTTCTCGACAGAAGGTATATCCTGTTTGTATAAAAAGAATTCACATCAATAGTTAATAATTGTTCATAAACAGGAAAAAGCACGATATTTCTATAAAAAGTAAGATACTTATTGTTCTTTTTTTTCCAGATAATACCCTCGGAGTAAGCCGAATCTCATCGTAGTTCCAACTAAAAAAACAACAGAAAATACCGAATACATAACAAGAAATACTGATATTCCGAGTAAGAAAGTGAGAATATTTTTGTTCGTTGATATTAACACATAACTCCTCGAAATAAGATTAAAAATAATACTTAATGAAGATATGATAGTGGAATATCTATAAAAAAATAAAATGTTATCGTAAACACTTCCTTTTTTTTGACCGGTTGGTTTTGATTTTTTCAGTAGAAGAACAAATTCGGGGTCGGCAAGTGCAACGATAATAGCAAGTCCAGCAATAGAAACTGCTATCATTGTTCCAGATAATGTTATGAATATTATTGTCAAATCTTCAATCGCCTTTGGAACTATATCTGCAAGATAACATAGAACTGGAAAAATAATTCCAAGAAGAAATGCGAATAAAAAATCTCCAGATATAATGATTCTTTTAATTGTTATTCTTTTCAGCATTCTGAAAAAAGATGTTTCTTTATATGCGAGTTCATCATCTTTTTTTTCTACCAAATTTTATCGCTTCCTATCTTTATTTTTGATATACTCTTTTAGTTCCTCTAAAAAAGTTTTGATGATGCTTTCATTATCGCCCTCGGTTCTAATTACTTTTCTTTTTATTTTATCGATAGTAATGATACTTTTTTTCCTTCCTTTCTCTACATAAATTGTGTAATCCTCTCCATATCCTTCCTCTATTAAATGAAGCCCTTCTCCAATATGAGTATCTTCAACATTCAAACCGTTTTCTTTCCCATCAATATTTGATGCCCATTTTTTTGCATTCATCTTCTCCATTTCTTTTTTTACACCTTCATATTCTGGTCTATCACGAGGATTGGGATAGACGATACTGAATTTTACCTTTGTAACTTTATCATACTTTTTTATTTCTTCAAAAATTCTTGCTGCTTCTGTTATTACACCAATTCTTAACCGACCAAAGACTTCTTGAAATTGTTGGCTATACATTGCTAAAAAATTCTCTTTAAATTGCTTAATGGAAATCTCAAAAGGTCTTTCCTCAAAAACGATGTAATTTTTATTATAATCGATAACAAAATTTGAATAATCCTTTACTTCTTGCCCTTCTTTCTCGAGTTCTTCAATAATTGTTCCTGTTTTCCTGTCATATTTTTTATGCACAAAATCTCCTTTAACTTTGGCTAATTTTCCAAATATATATTCCCCTTCGTATCCATTTATTTGATTTAATTTCTCTGCATTTGCAAAAACCCAATAAATATCCCCTTTTCGTGTTTGAAATTCATTTCTGCTACCCACTAACTCCCACAGTTTGTCTGATTTATTTTCTATCCAATCATCAAAAAATATTTTACCAAATACAAGTCTGGATTCTCTCTCTCGTGCCATTCTAAAACCAAAATATCTATCATTAATAAGTATATAAATTATGACAAGACATGGAAGATATGGGTGAAATAATGCAAGATTCAAAGTTAGAAAATCGAGGACCTCGCTTACCGTGTCGCATTAATTCGCATCTCGTGGTTTTATCGCACAACCGCCTGGATGCTTAAACAAACCTCACCATCACGTGTCTCCACCATAAGGAAGGCCTCGGTCAGGGTCAACATCGGTCACCCTCCCAGTCACTATTCGTGTCCGCTCATCACCTGGCCCCTTTGTGACAATTTTGACGTGCTTCCCTATTAACCGCTCCAGGCTTTTCTCCATCGAAGTTCTCCGCAACCTGGGTTAACGATGATGCAGTCATAAGCATTACTGCTTACTGCGACCCTGTTTTCTCTTTTTTAAATATATTATTATTACGATGGAGATAATTATTATGAATAAAACCAATATAATACTGATAAAAATGGCTAATGGACCAATAGTAGGGGCAAGAACAAAAAAAGTGCCCCCAGATGTTCCATCTTCATTAGGATTATCGGGGTTGGGTAAAAATTGTTCAGAATATATTGTTATTTCACCTTCAAGTCCTGGATAACCATCAGAATCAAAGGCAAGTGCAGTTATGTAAACATATTTATCGCCATGAGTTAACTTGAATGAGCACGTTCCCTCATAGGTAGAACCACTAACAAAAGTTGCAGGGACATTACCATCATAAACATAATCTACAGAAGATGGTGAACCCTCTTTGGCTATCACATGAAAATGGTCAACATTTCCGGTCGCTTTAAGCGTCAGATAAACCGTGTCCCCTTGCTTGTAATCGTTTTTATCTGTTAAGATTATTGTTCCGCTTGGTGAACCACAAACAGATGGTAAGGTTGTAATCAATCCAGTAATCATTATCAGAATGACAAAAATCGATAATATTCCTTTAATTTTCATTCTCTCCATCCTTTTGTTCGTTAAGTAAAGAGATTGCTTATCCATTAATAATAATTGTGCTACCAAATTGGTGCTCGGAAATTCTTATGTTCAAAAAATCTGTAACACCAGAATAGGGGCACAAAATGATTGAAGGCAAAGGCAAATTCATAAACAGACCAACAAAAACCGGAGGAAAATTATATGATAAACTTTTCATTTATATCCCAACGGAAATCGCTCGAGACAGTTCGTTCCCTTTCAAAATACAGGACACCGTAAAAATCAATATCGACAAGAAACTCCATCGGCTCATTATCGAGAAATCGAAATAACCACTCGTTTCTTTGATTCATCTACAGAAAAAAATACATCCAACAGTTTTAATGTATCAAATAAGTTATTTAGGCGTTCTGGTATTACATTCATCGTGGATGAAAAAAGCATTATTGATATCGCAAGGGAAGGGCGAAGATACGATGTAGGTGTGTGCATCCTCTGTCGAAAACCTTCTGAACTCGACCGAAAACTTGTTTCTCAATGCGTTCAGATACTCCCGCTTTCTAAAGATAAATGTTTGATGACTACATATCCACTTTTTTCACGTAGGTAATTTAAGCTCTTCGGTGATTATTTTTTTCATTTCTGAATAGTATGGGTCGTTGAAGGAATCAGCCCATGGGGATTTCCATTCCGTGTAGAGTTGGTGTTTCCACTCGAAGTATGCCAACTTACGTTTCCCGTTGGGAATGAGAACATATCGGTATTTCGGCTTCTTTTTTGCACCTTGAAGTTTCTTTGTTTTCTGGGTTTCTATTAGTTCCCTGGGTTCCTCAGTGATTTTCTCTTTTTTAATGGCATGGTTACTCAAGAGATTAGCGATGGCAGTGATGATATGCTGTTTCTTGATATGCGGGCACGTTTCAATTAATTGTTCTGCTGTTTTAGGTTCAAGATATATGTATCTGAGGACTTCATATTTCCGAAGGAGACTGGGGTTGATGGTTCTTTTTTTTAGGCTCATGGTTTCAATACTCACATGCTTATAAGTATGTGAATTCGTCTTGATTTTAAATAACTTACTCATAATTTTGTTGATACCCAAAAATGATTAAGTATATATAGCACCTCAAGCATATGGAGAAACGGAGGGAAAAACTATGAAAAACGTTCAATTGCCCGAAGGCATATTTATCTGTAAAAGCGAGCCCAAAACGGAAGTCTTGTGCCTCTCATTGAAGGAAATGGATGCTGTTTTCACTGAAAAAAAACATTAAACCAGACCCATGGTATAGGAACAGGTGTCGTCTTTTTCCTCCAATAGTCCGGTTAAAGGAGGCATCTGTTCCTGCTTTACCAGTAAAAAATGGAGGAAAAAATATGGAAAAAAAACAGAAAAAATTAACGTTCTACGTTCTGAACCAACCAAGAAAACGATTGACCCCGCAGCAAGAGAAGGTCAGAGAACTTTCTGAAATCTCACGAAAATGTTTGAGGAGTGAGGAAAGCCAGGACAGGGAATCCCTGTTTAAATGCGTCCAGGACGAAGCAGAACGTCAACTGGCAACTCTTTAAAAATTACGGGAGGAAAGCAATATCACTGCTTTCAGCCCACTTTTTTGATATAATAGGAGAAATGATAACAGGAATATTTTTTACGAAAGGTGACAATACTTTTCTGTCTTGGAGTTTCACATCAAAAAACGAAGAGAGAGTTTTACGGTGTTTACTCCGAGAGACAAATACCACTTTAAAACATAGTCATTTTATCACAAGAATTGGCATGGTCAAATCATCAACCCGACAAATGCCATTGTTCTAAGCCCGTAGACGCATTCTACGGTGTGGACGAGTTCTTCCCCTTTCATGAGGGAGGAGTTGGTACGTCACCGTGGGCTCTAAATGGCTAAAAAGGGGATAAGACAATACATTCTGCATAAACTGAAAAAAAAGAAGAAAAGAAAAAGAAAAATTTATTTCTTTTTTAGATATGGTAATCCTGTTCGTTTGTTGACACCAGTGGTATACCCATCGGGCATATCGCAGGATTTGCCACTTTTTGGTTTGTTTCCTGCTTTGCAAAAAAAGTATATTTTCTGGTTTCTTCCGCCTTTCAACTGGACTTCACGTGTATGTAGAACATACCCATCTTTTTCAAATGCCATATTATTTCCTCGGAGTAGCATAAGGAGGGAACATTATATAAAGGTTCCCTGACCGAAGGTAACTCAGCGACGACCAACACAAAATATAAGTTTCCAAGGATATGTTATTAAAGAACCAATTGTTTCAAAACTTCAGGGCGGAGGCAAGGTTATGCGAAAAATACCGACATTACTAATTGTTTTAATGATGATAGGTATAGGTTTTTTAAGTGGATGTCAGGAGCAATCTACGTCTCTACAGACTGTAATCAATCCACCAAGATTTGTTGTTATGAGCCAATATCAAAGAGATATATTAGAGGGTGCGAACAGAGTTGGATATGTTGATGTCTCAATACAAAATAAAGGGGGAACTGGTTCTGGGACAGTTTATGTGACTGCATATCAAGGAAATAACAAATTCAGACAGGAACAGACAATTATCCTTGGTGAAAACCAAGTTCAAGTATTAACATTTCGTTTCGAGAATATTGATTTTTGGACTTTTAATTCATGGTATTTTACAGTATACGTATCTAATTAAATTTAGGTGGAGGCAAAAGTTATGAAATATTGCCCAGAATGTGGTGCCAAATTAGACGGAAATCCAAAATATTGTACTGAATGCGGTGCTAAATTTACAACCCCTGCAGAGTCTGAGCGAGAATCGATAAAAATATCTAAAGGAAAACATGGAATGGAATTACTACTTGATGATGAAATAGATATTGATTCCACTGCAATCCAACTTTTTGAACTTCATTATGCAAATGTTTGGAAACCATACAGAACAAAAATTCAAGTATTTGAGAAACAAAAGAGTTATGAAGAAATAAAAAAATTATTTAGACCAATTACAGACCCCGATATTCTAAAACTTTTTTTAATGTTGTCTATATGCGGATGGATGTTTGGTTTGATTTTCGGAAGTTTAATAGGTTTTTCAAATTTTCCTGCCATAATCGTTATAGTAATTTTTTCTTTGTCCATTTATTTTGCACTTTTATTAGAGATACGTCAAAACGCCAAATGGGTTTATTTTCCTACGCCAAAGAAAATAATTTTTGTTGGTAAGTTTACCAGAGAAGATATTGAAGTTTTCAAGAAGTTAATAGTTTTGAAAAAAAAATAAGAATGTGAACGATTAGCACAAAACATGAGTTAAGTTTTAGATGTATAGGTTTTTAAGTGAGAGGTTGTTAACAAATCAATAGGCGGAGGCAAAGTATACGAAAAAAAGTGTATTACTTATCTTGACATTGTCACATTACAAATAGCCTGTCTGAATTTCAGTCTCCAACCATCTATCATTTTCAATTTTTACACCCTATCAAATAAACCAAAAACCACACAATCCACCATTTTCTTGAATCAATCATCAAAGTTTACATCACCAACTCAAAGATTTTGAGGATGAACGACAAAGCATCCGCTCAAACCTATTACTGTCATAAGCTGTTTCTTTTCATTTGTTTACTTGTTTCTCCGATGATGCGATCGTCGTGCAGACTCCCTTGCTTTATGCTTCTTAAGGATAAGATGAAGTAACTCTATTTTTGTAACCTTCTCCTTAGGCATGATAACCTCAAGGATTTCTTTGACATCCTGCACCGTTAAAAAATCAGCTTTCTCCCCCAGATCCATCGTAAGCATCAGGATATACAACATTGCGAGAAGTGTCATGGTCATATGATGATGCCAGCCAGTCCAACTCCGAACCTGATAATCCGCAAGTCCAGCGATTCCTTTTCCATCCTCAAACGTACGTTCTATCCAATACCTGCTACCCGACATCTGAGCAAACTGCTGGAGACTTGTATCTAATGGTGCATTCGAAAACTGATACTTCACCTTGTTTTCACCATCATCCTTACGGATAATCAACCAGCATTCACCACCAGGAAGATCATCAACCACAGGGAACATCCTCACTGTTGCCATAGTTGACCAAAGTTCCTTTCGTTCAGTATCACGGATGAACACACGATTCCACTCACCAGACGGTAGTTGATCCTGAAGATCTCGCACATGAAGCGGACTTTCGCCTATTACTTTCATCCGTGTTGGATTGCGACCACGAACCCCCTCCTTCCGCTTAGGAACTTTTGTTTCCGGACATTCAAGCCAAACCAGAGTATCACAGGGGATATCTGCAATGTAGATCATACCATTATCATCAATACGATCCCGAAGAATGGAATCACGTCCGTAAAAGCAATCAATCCCAATCCATCCAAAAGGGACATGATTCTTCTTGGCATGAAGAATCATCTCCCAAGCAAGTTCAACCTTTGTCTTAAAAACAACCCTCTTTGGTACGCCACATTTCGTACGACGCACCTGATCCAAAGCCCATTCCTTTGGAAGATACAACCGTTCGTCAATCAACGTCCGATACGGCCCATTATTATACCCCAGGAACACGCCAACCTGACAATTCGCGACTTTACCCAGTCGGCCACAATACTGCGGTTGCACACCAACAGAGTCCCTGCCCTGTTTTGGAAAACCGCATTCATCAACATGCAAAGCACCATGTTTTCTATCACCAATATATTGAGCAACATCTCTCTGGATATGATCAAGCACTGGCTCATGATCCCACGGTGAATCGGAAACAAAATGCTGTAAAGATTGATTGTTACAATCAGGAATCGTCTTCGCATATCTGCACATGTTCCCATTTCCCTTCTCAAGCAGTTTCCCCTGAATATATTGAAATGACTGCTTGACGACATTACGAGTTTTACTCACAAAGTGTGAGATATACCCACCATGAAGATGGGTAAGTTTATCAAGAGATTGATCTAAATCTTTTACACGTACATTAAACTTCATACTGCATCCCATCCACCTTCTTATGGATGGAGAAAAGCAGATGGAGATTTATTGGTGTTGTGCTGATCAAGGATTTAATCTAAAAAAAATCTAATCTGACAATGTCAAGTTAAAATAAAAATTTATATTGTAATGCCGCCACTTATCATGATAAAGATATCCGTCCCCAATAAATAAACCCATGAGATATCCTTTTTCTCCATTGTTTAGATTTGATATGGTTATTGTTGAAACCATGTTCTCATTCCTACAAATCACGAGATGCGGTTTTCTCCTTTTAAACTCCTGTAGGGGGTGACTGAAAATAATCTTGTTGCTATGGGAGAGAAACGATGTACCTCAAAAAAGGTTTAATGAAAAATATTGCTTTTATAAGGCTTCATCCCGAAATAGATAATTAAGGAGTGAAGCCTGAGGGATAGAAAAATATTTTAACTACATCGGGGAATAGATTATAGTCGAGAGAGATGATGAGAAAGAAAATTGAGTCACATTTATTACAGAAACAATCACCGTTTCCTACGGTGTGTATCTTTTGCAATAAAACTATACCTCCTAATGAAATCTTTTATGCCGAAGAGGGAAATACTGAGCATATCCATTCCCTTGTCGCCCGGAAATTTTGTTCCGAGTGTTACATCAAGCACGGGGAACAACCTCTTCTCACAGGACTTCTAGCTCATTAAAAAAAACAAGTGAAAAGCGTTCGCAAACATTTTTGATTACGGTAGGTATTAGTGGTTCGCATTTGCAGGGGTACCCGAGCTTGGTCCAAGGGGCAGGGCTTAGGGGTGTTTGAAGACATGGAAAACTCAGGTTCATTTCATGTCTTAACACTGAGAGACCCTGTTGCGTAGGCACACGAGCGTTCAAATCGCTCCCCCTGCACTATTTCATCCTTACGAGAGAAAGAGATAATGAGAATCATTGCGTTCACCGGTATGCCATGCTCAGGAAAATCTGTTGCCGTACAAATCGCGAAAGACAAAGGCATTCCTGTTGTGCGAATGGGGGATATGGTCTGGGAAGAAACGAAGCGACAGGGGAAACCGCTAAATGACAAGAACGTCGGTGAAGTGGCTAATAGCATGCGGGAGAAACATGGAATGGACATCTGGGCGAAACGAAGTGTCAAGAAAATAACATCAATGAAGAAATCACCGACCTTGGTGATCGACGGTGTCCGTAATAAAGAGGAAATCGATTATTTTAGAAAAACACTAGGGAACGAGTTTCTCATCATCGCCATTGATGCTTCTGATGAACTGCGACGGAAACGAGCGCTTTCCCGGGGAAGAACCGATGACAGTACAAAAATCAAAGACCTCGAAGAACGAGACAGACGAGAGATCAAATGGGGCCTGAAGAACGTGATTGCGTTTGCAGATATCATCCTAACAAATAATGGGAGTCTTGAGGAGTTCCAACAACAGGTTGCAACAGTGTTACAGAGCATCTAGGAACAGGTATTTCTCCGAATTTGTACCATATCAATGAAGATTTGAAATATCCCTTTTTGGGGATTAGGGATGCTATGCCGGCTTTGCATTTAAGATGCTTCGTAAAACTGATTATAAGGGTAAAGCCATTTTTATAGAAAAATTTATATATAAATTGAGTACAAATAGATGATTGATAATATTTGTCATGATAATAATTTGCAATATAAAATTGATAAATAAAAGGTGACAAAAATGGTTGGAAAAATAAAAGGAAAACGTTTTTATAGAATTTTTAGAGCAACAATTCCACGAATCAATGTTCTCATGGCAATAGGAGTTGTGGCAGTATTAGTAAATCCAGTTTTTGGAGGATATACTGGTACAACCAGCCTGAAAAATATACAAACTATCAAAAAACAGAATATAGACATCGGTACTACACTAGAGTTTGAATATGATTTTCAACCACCACACTTAGATACCGATGATTTAGGAACTTCTATCGTAATTCCAGGATTATGTACAGTGGGAAAACCTGGAGCACCTGAACTACCAGTTAAGACTACGAAGATATTACTACCGCAAGGTATGAAAGTTGAACACATCGAAGCAAGACCAGATAAGGAGATAGCGATCCCAGGTACATACATGATCACACATGCTCAAAAACCTATGCCTCTGAGTTATACCGGGGACATGCAACTTACACCATCCGATCTAGAGATATATGAATCCCTCGAACCCTATCCTGATACATATTGCATCTTTATAACTACTCAAACAAGTAGAGGATACACGATTATAGTGGTAAATCTGTTTCCTATCCATTATATACCAAAAACAGGAATACTCTCCTACGCACAAAAAATGATTCTCACTGTCTATCTCCAACCAGAGGAGATAATACAAACCGGTGTTCTTCAACCGAGAAACTTACCTCAAGACAGAATCTGGATAACAGAGATGATTGACAACCCCGAGGCACTAGCAACCTATACCATGGAAACACAGAAATCAGAAAAACTTGGAGGCAAAAACGGATTTGTTAATCCTACTGACACCTACACGTACGTTGTTATAACCAATCAGGCACTCCGTGATGCAACCGGTGAATATACGTTCCAAGATCTGATAGCATTAAAGATCGCGAAAGGAATCAGTGCAACGATCGTAACCGTTGAAGATATCTACGCCAATTACCCGGGGAGGGATCACCAGGAACAAATCCGGAATTTCATCCGCGATGCCTATGAAAACTGGGAGACTGAATACATTTTATTGGGTGGTGATGGCGATGGCGCTGATGTCGGCGGTGAAAGCGGCGACAGTATCGTTCCAACACGGGAATTATTCGCCTATATATATCCTGATTCTCAGGAGGCTGGCGATTTTATTGCTGCTGACCTCTATTACGCCTGCCTTGATGGCAGCTATGACTCAAATAACAATAATATTTTCGGTGAAATCGGCGACGGTTATGACATTAGTAGCGACGGTGAGGTCGACCTCTCTGCTGAGGTCTACGTTGGTCGTGCACCAGTTGATAACGCGACAGAGCTCTCTAACTTTGTCCGAAAAACCCTTGCCTATGAGAATACCGATGACCCCTATTTAGAAAATGTGCGGATGGTAGGTGAACTCCTCTTTGATGTCATACTTGGTGTTGAGTTAAAGGTATTTGCTAAACAAGCGAAAGACGAGATCAAAGACGGAACACCAAGTACCGCAGGGATTCCACGGGAGAAATACAATGTTTCTACACTCTATGATGATGAAGGCATGATGAAACAAGAAACTATCGACCTTTCATCATATGCAGGTACTTCAGATCACGTTAGAATAGGATTCAGACTTCAATCTGATAACTACCTTAACTACGCAGGATTCTACGTCGATGATGTAAATGTGACTGGTGACGACGGTACGTCGCTCTTCTCCGACGACATGGAACATGGGGAGAATGGGTGGACCCATGGTGGTGCTGGTGATGAATGGGAACTTGGCATCCCACTCATGGGTGCACTGCAGACTCATTCAGGTATCAACTGCTGGGGAACCAATCTTAATGGTTACTATGAAAATCTTTGTGATCAACGGCTTGTCTCGCCATCGATTGATCTTAGCAGTGTAACAACCGCGAATCTCAGCTTCTATCATTGGAGTTACACCGAAGAAGATCATGATTACTGTTACGTTGAACTATCTATCGACGGTGGGCAGAGCTGGCATACCCTACAAACCTATACTGGTGGATGGACTAAAAATGATTTGACCCAGATCATTAATGATGGCGTGCATGTCATCAACCATCTTGGTCACTGTAACAATTTCCATCTCATGCGTCTTGATGAACCTGTCAGTATGAGAAACATGGTTATATCTGGACCGTCTCATGATATCCAGAATCTCACCAATGACCATCCGTTCTTCGTTTACAGTCAGGGGTGTTATCCTGGTGCGTTTGATAACAGGGAACCTGGTCCACCGCTCTTCGAGAATCCAGGGTATTACCCATATGATTGTATTGGTGAGTACCTCCTTGGTAACGAGCATGGTGCCTTCGCTTGCGTCCTCAGCAGTCGGTATGGACTTGGTGCGGTAGACCCCCGGCAGGGTCCATCACAGTATTTTGATAAAGAGTTTTTCGACGTGCTCTATGGGGAAAACAAACGAAACCTCGGTATCGCAAACCAGGACTCCAAAGAGGAGAACATTGGGCTCCTTGATCAGATAGGGATGCGGTACTGTTACTATGAGGTAAACCTCCTTGGAGACCCTGAAGTGGCAATAAAAGATCCTGAGCCACGTGACCATGATATTGCGGTTGCAAAGTTAAATGCAACGGAGTACATGAAAGTGAATAGATCAAACAGTATAACCGCTACTATCCATAACGCTGGTCGGAACCTAGAGACAGACATATGTGTCCAGTTGTGTATGAACCGACAACCGATAGATCAGAAAATGATAGCATCGCTTGCTTCTGGGCAATCTTGTGACGTCATGTTTAACTGGGTGCCTTCTATAGAAGGTACCTACCTCCTTGATATAACGGTACCACCTCTTCCTGGAGAAACAATGCTTTATAACAATCAGATGACGCGTATCATTCATGTATGTTCTGGGGATGCGGTGTATGTCTGTGTCCTTGACTCATTTGCCACAGGTTTTGGCCATGGGATCTGCGATACCCTCAACCAGGATTGGGAAACCTACGGATCAGTACCGGTGGTCATTGACTATAAAACCTTTGGGGGAGGCAGGGTTACCTACGCGCGTTTGGTTGCGGCTCATCCTGATGTACTGCTCGTATCAATGATGTATCCAATGCTTGGTGGGCATGAGTTTAGCCATGGGGAGATCACAGCGATCACCACGTATGTTGAAGAGGGACATGGATTTATCGCTATCAATAACCCATTCTACTGCAGGGCGGAAGGGTTTGGAACTATTGATAACCGTGAGCTTCTCCCCTTGTTTGGTCTACGGGATGACCTTGACCTCTATACGTTGGGCGGTAATGCAAGGAATCTTGCTCTTCTTGTTCCTGATCATCCTCTGTTTCGCAATGTTCCTAACCCCTATAGTGTAGGAAGTCCGTCGTGTAGCGTGCCCCATGGATATGGATCGTGGTGGAGTGCTGCTGATCTCAGCGGTGGAGCGTTTGTCGCCCAATCTAGCAATTCTCAGGGGGTCATCGTTGTTAATGATAGTTGTGTCTATATTTCAAACTGCATTGATATGGAGCAAAATACTAATGATCTACAATTTTTATACAATGCAATACTGTGGGCTAATAATCCTACTGGTTTGCTTGCCTTTGCCAATGGTCCCTACAGCGGTGTTGTTGGTGTACCGGTTTTGTTTCATGGTTCTGCAGTTGGTGGCTGCCCATCGTATAGTTGGCAGTGGGATTTCGGCGATGGCAACACCTCTTCTTTGCAGAATCCATCATATGCATATACTTCTGAAGGTAATTATATTGTTACCTTAACCGTTACAGACGGACAGAGTAACACGAGTAATGATACTGCATCTGTGCATATTCAACCTGCATTGATCGCTGATGCACATGGACCATACACTGGAGAAACAGGTAAACCCATCCAATTCACCGGCACAGCAACAGGAGGCATCCCACCATACACATATCACTGGGACTTTGGCGATGGCAATACCTCAGAATTACAAAACCCTGAACACATCTATAAGATAGCTGATACCTACACGGTTACCATCACGGTTACCGACAGTAGCCACACCAGCGACAGCGATACCACAACAGCAACCATAACAAAAGAAGATGATACGACACCACCCACTATCGAGATAAGAAAACCGGAGAACGCACTCTATCTAAACAACAAAAAAATACTCCCCTTCTCTATACCCGTAATAATCAAAAAGATAGACATAGACGTCAATGCATCAGACGACCAAATAGGGATAGATAAAGTAGAGTTCTACATTGACAACAAACTCACCGCAACAGACACCTCACCACCCTATAGCTGGACTTGGGATAAACGAGCATTCTTTCGACACACCATACGAGTAACCGCATATGACATAGCGGGAAACAACGCCAGCAAAGAAATCACTGTGCTTAAGTTCTTCTGATAAAAAGAAATCCCTATGAAATATCCCTTCATTAGGGATTCAGGGATGCAATGCCCGTATTGTAAAAAGGACTCATGCGGAAGAGCGGTTTGATCTGTGTGAGTCAGAAAATCGGGAGATGTTACACATTTTGAGGAATACCCTAAGAGCGATACCTTAATCTATCTATTTTCTGATTAGCGCAGCGATACTCATGTACGAAGCAAAGGTAACCATCAATCTGAAGAAAGGCGTCTCAGATCCAGAGGGAGTAAACACCCTTAAAGCAATCCACCTACTTGGTTTTGACAACGTCAAGAACGCAAAAACCATCAGAACCTTTGATCTCTTAATAGACGGGAACAATAAAAACCAGGTGAAAAACGACGTGGAGCAGATCTGCCAGCGGTTACTAACCAACCCGGTTATTCATAAGTATGAGATTACCATCGAAGAAAAATAAAGCGGGGACTTGTTGTGCAATTAGATAGCTTATTCAAAAAACTCAGAGACGATATTGAGACCTATGAAGTGAATATCTCACATGCTTCTGATAAGGAATTGCTGGAGATTAGTAATCGCATGGAGCTAGCACTTGCGCTGCCTGAGATGAAACGGATTAAAGAGTACTTCGGACGACAAGGGAGGAACCCGACCGATATTGAGCTGCAGGCGTTGGGTCAGGCGTGGTCTGAACACTGCTGCTACAAATCCTCAAAAGTCCCGCTGAAAAAATACGTGTTCAACGTTGATGAAAAAAGAATCATTGCCCGTGAAGACGCGGGTGTCATGGAGTTTGACAAGGATCATTACTACTGTGTCGCGTTAGAGTCCCATAATCATCCGTCTGCCATTGAGCCGTACGGTGGTGCTGCCACCGGTGTTGGCGGTATCGTCCGTGACGTGCTTTGCATGGGTGCTCAGCCTCTTGCGTACATCGATCCGTTATTTTTTGGACCGTTAGATACCCCGTTTGAAAAACTCCCGAAAGGAGTGAAACACCCGGTGTATCTGTTCAAAGGCGTGGTCGACGGCATCCGCGATTACGGGAACCGCATCGGGATTCCGACCCTCGCCGGTCAAGTCTACTTCCATGAGGGGTACACTGGGAATTGTCTCGTGAACGTCGGCTGTATCGGCATCATGAAAAAAGAAGAACTTGTGCACAGTTGGGCGAAAGCACCAGGGAACGTTTACATCTACGTTGGTGGGAAAACCGGTCGTGACGGGATCCATGGGGTGAACTTTGCCTCAGCGGAGCTCACCGATGAAAGCGAGGAAAGCAGCAGGTCAGCGGTGCAAGTCGGTGACCCGATCACCAAAGAACCAGTGATTCATGCCTGCTTGGAATGCAACCGAAAAGGGCTCCTGGAAGGGTTCAAGGATTTCGGTGGCGGTGGACTCTCCTGTGTCTCTGGGGAGCTTGCGTACTCTGCGAACATGGGTGCAGAGATCCATCTTGATAACGTCCCGTTAAAAGAAGAAGGACTGAAGCCATGGGAGATTTGGGTCAGTGAAAGTCAAGAACGCATGATGATGCTGGTTAAACCAGAGAACGTCGAAAAAGTAATTCATATTTGTAAACAGTGGGATGTCACGGCAGCGGTCGTTGGAACCGTCATCAAAGATCAGATCATTCGTGTCTTCTACAAAGGACAAAAACTTCTGGAGATGGACCTGGAGTTCATGACCGGTGGCCCGGTCTATGATTCCTGCATGAGACCGTTTTGTATCCCGAAGCGTAGCGAGGCAGAGAAGGACTTTCCCATGACTAGTCTGAATGAGTCGTTGAAGAAACTGTTGTCTTCGCCGAACATCGCGTCAAAAGAATGGGTGATCAGACAATACGACCACGAGGTACGAGGAAACACGGTCATTAAACCACTACAAGGAAAACTAGGCTTAGATACACACGGTGACGCGACCGTGATCAAACCACTCGAAGGGTCATGGAAAGGGTTAGCGGTGACCGCTGATGTTAACCCACGGTTCATGGAACGGGACCCGTACTGGGGCGCATGTTCCGCGGTTGATGAAGCATGCCGTAACCTCGTCGCTGTTGGCTCGACACCAGATTCACTTCTTGATTGTTTGAACTTTGGGAACCCGGAGAAACCGGAGCGTATGGGCGAGTTCTACGAAGCCTGTCGCGGACTCGGGGATATGGGACGCGCTCTTGACTTACCATATGTCTCTGGAAATGTGAGTTTCTATAACGAATCAGTGAAAACCGCGGTTCCACCGACGCCAGAGATCTTCGGCGTCGGGATCGTTGACGACATTAGAACCTGCGTAACGAGTGATTTCAAAACAGAGGGAAACCTGGTCTATATCATCGGGAAACCAACAGAGAAAGAGATGGGCGGCTCCGAATACTATAAACTCATGAAGGTGGAAGGTGGGTCGGTCCCGAAAACAGATGCGCAGATCCTCCAACACAGCATGATAGCACTTCTTGCCAGTATCAAGAAAGGATACGTCGCTGCATGCCACGATATCAGTGAAGGTGGCCTTGCCGTGTGTCTTGCGGAAATGGTGATCGGCGGAGACCTTGGGGCAACCGTAGATATCTCAGATGTTGGTAGTGGTTTACGAACCGATGTGAAGCTGTTCTCTGAGTCTAACACTCGATGGGTTGTCGAAGTGAAATACAATAAGCAAAACGAGTTTGAAAAACTTCTCAAGACAAACGATGTTACGTGTTCGTTGCTGGGGAAAACAAAAGGGAAACATCTGGTGTTTCAGAATGCCAGGAAAATAGTGGTTGACCTGAAGGTTAGTGTTCTGCGAGAGTGTTGGAGAACCCCTATCTGGAACTTTATGGGATAAAAAAAAAAGAACTCTTTGACAACACATCGTTTTTTTGAAAAACACTCTTCAAAATATTGTGGGAAAAGTATAATAATAGGGGAAACGTAATATATGACAAATACAGGCATTCAACCGTGATACTATATGAAGACAGAGCGTACCGTAAAAAAACTTGTTGGATCTGCAATTGTTGTTCTTCTTGTGTTGACGTCGGTAACGAGTCTTGCCATAGGCGATAGGGGGTTCACGATACGGGTTGAAACTGATCAAGCGTATTATTATCCTGGGGAACAAGTCATTGTCACCATCCAATTACTCAAGAATGGGAATGGATATCCTGGCGGTATCTGCCCAGAAATATGGGATCCATACGAGAACATGATCTACGGCGGAGAATGCTACGAATCAGACAGCCATGGGTACCATAACATTACTAATTTTTACCTTGACACAGGTGCACCGTTGGGGACATATACGGTTTCTGTTCATGCGTACGCAGATGATTGGGAGGGAACGACAAATACCACATTTGAAGTGGTCTCAGAGACGATCACCGCAGAAGCACATGGTCCGTATCAAGGAAAAGTTGGTCAATCCATCCAATTCTCTGGTGATGTCAGCGGTGGGAAACCACCGTTTGCCTGGTATTGGCAATTTGGTGATGGTGATGTCTCCCATGTTCGAAACGCGACTCATACCTATCTTTCAGGTGGCACGTTCAACGCACTGTTGACGGTTACCGATGATGGTGGACGTAACGATGATGATCCAGCGGTTGTCATTATTCAAGATCTTTTTTATAATTTGACAGTGGAGACGGATGAGCCGTTCTATTTCACTGAGCAAAACGTCCTCATCTCTGGAGCATTAACGCAGGGTGGGGTTGAGGTTCCTGGTGAGATTTCATTAAACATTACAGATCCGGATCAAGTTTTAGTGGTAACAGAAGCAGTGCCAACTGATGTGCATGGAACATACGAATACGTGTTTCATCTTGAGACGAATGCAGTGGTAGGAGAATATACAGTTCTTGTGAAAGAAAATCAGTATCATGTCGCGAATGCGACCACGTTTGATGTGTTTTCGTCTACTATAATCGTTGATGCTCATGGTCCGTATGAGGGAAACGTTGGGAGAGACATTCAATTCTCTGGTGATGCGACCGGTGGTCTGTTTCCGTATTCTTGGTTTTGGGATTTTGGTGATCACACAAATGCAACCATACAGAACCCAACCCATTCCTATCAAGCTCCTGATCAGTATAATGTCACGCTCACCGTCAACGACAGTTATCACCATGTTGGAGTAGGGACTACTATTGCAACGATCACGAAAGAAGCTCCAGAGAATCACACCGTGCTGATTGAAGAAGGGACTGCAACCTGGTGTAAGAATTGTCCAACAGTAGCGAAAATCCTCCATGAGTTATATCAATCCGGCCACTACGATTTTTATTATATTGCCATGGTCAAGGATGAAAACCTGAAGGCAAGCGATCGATTAGTGAACGATTATAATATCTTAGGGTATCCGACGGTGTATATTGATGGAGGCTATGAAGTGATTTATGGTGAAAATCATCCTATTTCTGTGTTTGAAGATGCGATACGAGCAGCGAGCAGCCGCGTGGTCCCTGCTCTTGACGTGAATCTCACCACCCATTGGAACCAAAACACCAACACAGTCGAAACATCAGTGAGTGTCCATAATCGAGGAAACACATCCTACCAAGGGAGACTTCGTGTGTATCTCACAGAGATCAACTCTCGTTGGAGTGATTATAATGGAAAACCTTACCACTTTGGGTTCCTTGATTATATGGTGAACGAAGAGGTAAGCATCCCCACTGATGGGCAGATTACTCGCTCGAATGTTACTGATGCGACTGGTCTGTATCCAACAAATCTTATGGTCATTGCCGGGGTGTTCAACTCTACGAAACATCAAGGATATTCAAACCCGCCCAGTGGGAATCCTTTTGATGCCTACTATACGGATGCGACCGTTGGTAAAAGAGTCGCAGAGGGGAATCTTCCACCAGAAGTCGGTATTACTAATCCTAAAAGTGGACGACTTCATATTTTAGGAAAACCGATTGTTGCTACAAAGAACCTGAAAACGATATTACTCGGAAGAACAAATATTACTGCCTCTGCAACTGATGACTCCAATGTTACCAAAGTAGAGTTCTATATCGACGATACACTCGTCGCAACATTTACCGCGCAGCCCTTTGAGTGGATGTGGAAAAAACCTTCATGGTTTAGAATGAAACATACCATCAAAGTCATCGCGTACGATGACGAAGGAAAAACATCCACAGCGACCATGGACGTCTCTGCGTTTATTCTCCTATAAGATATATATTAATAGGGGGTTAATGAAATTTTTTATTAACGTTTATAGCAGAGACGATGAATTTACAGACAACACCTTGATAGCTATAACTCAGACAGGCTTTTTACCTTCGATATATCTCCTCCAATACTTTGGATAACAGTTGCTCCAACAAACAATAATATAATCCCTACAACCAATCTTTTCCTACACAGATTATTTCTCATCTTTAAACACCTCCTCCACTGCAACAGCCACCTGGTGCTGGTCCATTGATGAACAGGTAGTTAATGAGATAGACCACATCGGAAATATTTACAATACCGTCGCCATTGACGTCACCAACACATTTCATTGGTACTGGCGCTGGACCACCAATGAACAGGTAGTTGATGAGGTACACCACATCAGCAACGTTTATGATACCATCGTTGTTGGCATCACCACAAATGTCACCAACATAGAAATGATAAATATCGGTATAATTCGTGTTGCCATTAGTATCAACCGCCCAAATGAAAAAGGTGTATGTACCAGCAGTTGGGTACGTAGCATTGTAGTAATAGGCATCTGTTCCTGGGATGTTGAGCATCGTCTGATTAACAGTCGAAATATCTGGATATGTAATATTAACCGTTACCTGCTGAAGTGGTACAAGTGAGGTAACAGTACAACTAATGTTAACCCATCCGTTGATATCCTGAACGAGCGGAGCGGCATTGACGTTAGCAATCTCAGGTTTTATACTAATACTTTTAGAGACAATGATTCTGATGTAATCGTGGAATGTTGGCATATAGTACCACCCAGAGTAGTAGAAAGTGCCGCGTTCAGCATACAGGAGCAGTGTCAGTTGACCATTTGGGTTGATGTATCGGAAAATGTTTGACCGGATGTGGCTGTCGAGGTAGCCGTCCCGGTTTCCAGCCCAGTTATCCATGAATCTGTTTTGACCGTAATGTCCTGCGGCGTCACACCATTGGCCAGTGATGTAATCCCAGATGTAGAGCTCTACCTGCGTGCATGATTTTGCGTATCCTTCCCAGTGAATGTCAAGATCATCTATTTCCTCTGGGTTTTCGTTAATGGTGAATTCGTAAATATGTGTTGATTCGTAGTTGCTTTGTGGGTTTGGTGAGATGTAACGATTGGTATCTGTATCGCCACCGGTTGCATCAGAATGTGCTATCTTGGTATAGGCGCCGCTTACCAATGAGTTGATGTCTGTGGTCACCGGTTTTCGGTTATTGTTAATGGAGGACCAGCTGCTTGTTTGATGCCCATACCCAAACTTATCCACACCGGCACCAGTTGCGAAAGTATAAACCATTTGCTCCGCAGGAGTGATTTGGAAGACATTTGTGCTTTCTGTCTCAGTTTCATCTAAATCTGATGATCTCGCAACGACTTTGATTTTTGCTTGATCGGTGATGACTGAAGGGACAACCCAGTTATACATCCCTGAGTTTGTTGTGGTGGCAATAAAGTTATAGGTCGCTCCGCCGTCAGTGGAGTAATATAAGTCTATGTGAGGAATTCCACAGTTATTTGTATCGTTTGCTACCCAAGTGATCGTCTGTGTCGTGCCACTCACGAAGAGTTCACCGCCGTTTGGTGAAATAAGATGAACTGCTGGTGTCAGATTTGTATACCGTGGTATTTGCATGACAATGCAGTGCATAGCTCCTGCAGCAGGGATGATGCTGTAACAGTTGATTGGGATGATAGTAACATCGGCTCCTGCAGCCGCGGTCCAATTCACAAGCGCTGCAGCATCATCAGGGAGATACGCTGAGTTGCCTTGTCCATAGGATGGGATGAAGATCCGGTTGTTTACCCGGTAGGCGTTCGTGTATGTGTAGTGGGTGGAGCCGACGTTCCAGGCAGGGGTACGATACACGGTGAACCCAAGGTTCTGCATGTAAGGAACCGCGTTTTCGGTAATCGTGATCGCCTGCTGGTTCGACCCAGGTTTAAACTTCGAGATGATCACGGTATGGTTATCGACGAGATACATCCACATGTCGATATGTCCAGTACCATCCACACTACCTGGCAGTTGAGGCATGACATTGAGTGTGTCGATTCCCTGATAGGTATGGAAAAGTTCAGCGATGAACGACGCGTTAAAACCTTCTGATGCAGGGTTGTCGGTGTTGATGAGTGATGTCACAAATGCAGACCGGTTTGGTCCAGGCTGGAAGTTACCCCCTGAATAGTATAACCCCATATCATAGGTTGGCATTTTGAAAATGTCATCGCCAAGAAGTGTCGGGATGAAGTTATCTAACGGACGGGTGGGGTAATAGTGACTGTCGACAATGCTAAGAGCGCCATCTTGCCAGATGAAATGCGGGCCGTAGTCACGTATCCAGATCGCGTTCACTGGTTCGATGATAAATTGTACCTTGCTCATGTTTGCACCACCTGCGGTAAATGCGTTGGTTGCTAACGTTTGCTGAGACGAGCTGGCGACGACGACATAGGCGATTTCGTCATATTTGTCTTGATTGGTTAACGCGACGACAAGGTCACGAACAACCGACGCCCAATCAGTTGATTTATAGCAGAACAGTACTCCGCGTGTCGGCGAATATTCAGGTGGTGATGCGATAAGACCTGATGTTGGTTCGTCTTTTGATCCCACGTAACAGATTGTTTGTGGTTGTAATGATTGATCAGGGTCGTATGGTGTGCCACCCTCTCGGTATCGTGGCAGCGGTGAAAGGGCATCATTTCCTTTTTTCATTACCCCGCTGATACTTGGGAAAATCGCTGTTCCAACAAGGATGATGAGTATTCCAAAAATTAGGCTTGTATGTATCACATTGTTTTTCTTCACTCGTAAAACCCCCTTTTTATTAGTGATTCTAATCGGGTCATACCATTTAAATTTTCCGATTACCATAATTTTTTCTAATTTTGTTTCATGTAGTAAAAAATGAATAACATATCAACGTATCGTCGTTGTTATGTTTTTTGTTTATTGTCACGTTGTAGACGCTTATCGACAATTGATCGTTTCCGCAGAAGAGCGAATTGTATTTCTTTATCGATGTTTCTTGTATCAATACTGACCCAGTGGATGTTATCGTTTTCAAACAGTTCATGGAGCGGAAACTTTCCATCCCATGGTTCCCAGGCTTTCTGCAGCGTCACATTGCTGATCTGGGCGAATGTAACACATTCTCCTATGATAGTAAATTCAACTCCTTTTGTTTTTATGGACGGGTCTGGACTTGCGATAAGTTCTTCGAGATTGCCGTCGACAAATCTGATATAAAAAGAATGGTTTTTTCATCTCAGCAAACAACATTTATGTTTTTGTTAAGAATGTTTTGATTATCATCTCTTTTATAATTTAAATATGTTACAGCTCTCAGTCTTTTCGATTGAGACAAAATAATTGTTAATATTATTGTAGTAAAATAATATAATAATCACTTTTATATAGTAGAAAATCTTTGTGAACTCACAAAGGGGTAATAATATGAAACAAGACAATGGTAAAAAGGTTGTAAGCATCGCATGTATGGCTCTATTTTTAATATCTGTCATCCCACACCTCTCAGGACAACCAGTTATTAATGAAACAAGTGACAACTACACCGAACGATTTGTTGTACAGTTTAGTCCACAGGATCTTTCATTTTCAAGACTCAATGGATATGATCTTGTGACTCTCAATGGATGTGATTTCCTCAATGAAGTAGGAAAACCACAGGTGCCAGTACAATATATTAAGATAGCGGTGCCTGCAGGAATGAGAATCCAACAGGCATCTGTTGAACATGTACAAATAGAGCACATTCCAGGACATTACAAGTTGTATCCTGCACAACAGGCAATACCTACGAATGATGCTGAAAATAGCGTACGCTTTATCCAACCAGATACGACTTACTTCACATCTTCACAGCCATATCCATCACAATGGATTGAGTTTGCTGGTGAAACTGATCTTGCTGGTCAACCGATCGGGGAATTTATTGTGTACCCTGTTCAGTATGTGGCAAGTGAGAAGACACTCACCTTAGCGACGTCGATCACGTTTGTCGTTACTGGCGTGAGCGGGTACACATGTGGTGATTATCTACCAAAAAGTATCTCTGATGAAGGGCGAGCAACGTACGAATCGATGATCAAGGACATGGTTATTAACCCTGAAGACGTGCAAGTACACTCTGCTTCAGATGAACACCCAGCGTCTCTTGCGATTCCACCAGGTGGCCCGTACAGTCATGTCATTATCACCACGGACGCACTCTCTTCGTATTGGGCGCCTCTTGTCGAATGGCATACGAAACGAGGATTGAAAGACACTGTGGTAACCACCGAGTACATTTACGGCCACTATTCAGGAACGACAAACCAGCTGAAGATTCGTAATTTCGTCATCGACGCGTATAACTCATGGGGCACCCTGTATTTCTTCATGGCAGGAGAGACGACGTCAGTTCCTCTTGAATATCGGACATATTACCAGGACAGCACCCCGAGCGATCAGTACTATTCAGATTTTGATGATGACTGGACCCATGAGGTGTTCGTCGGGCGAGTCACTGCAAACAATGCAGCAGAAATCGGTGTGTTCCTCGATAAACTCCTGTTCTATGAAAAAACTCCTCTGATGACCGATTATCTCCTCAAGGCAGGTCTCTTTGGGTTCGATCTCGATGGATCAACCCATGGCTCTCAATTAATGGAGACAATATCAAGCTATATTCCCACGCGTTTCACCAAAACAAAAGTGTACGATAGCTATGGCGGCAGTCACTTGTCCGCGGTGACGAATGCTCTCAACTCCGGTCAACATCTTGTTGCTCATGCAGACCATGGGGATTTTGACTGGTGGGGGGTCGGGTATATCAATCATGGGACAGGGATGTACAGTTCCGCTGTGGATGCCTTGACCAATAACAACAAAATGAGCATTGTATCAACGCTTGCCTGTGATGTGAACGGGTTTGACTCATTAGACACATGTTTCTCCGAACACTGGGTGATGTACACAGGTAACCCAATGCAGGCGGGTCTTGCATTCAACGGCAATACTCGCCTTGGATATGGATATATAGGAAACCCACAAAGCCTCTCTTGCCAACTCGTTCGAGACTGGTGGCAAGGTCTCTTCATACAAAACAAATATGTCCTTGGGGAAACCATCATTTGGAGTAAACATCAGTTCCCCACCACAGGTCAGGATGCAGCCCTGAAACAACACTGCGAATGGGAGTTCAGCCTCCTTGGCGAACCATCGATACCGATCTGGACTGATACGCCGCTGTCGCTGGATGTGAATTATCCTGCCAGATTACCAAATGGGCCCTCATCATTTACCGTTCATGTCACCAGCGGTAGTACGCCCGTAAGCCAGGCGTATGTGTGTCTCTGGAAAGGAACTGAAGTGTATCTCACGGGAAACACCAACGCCAATGGTGATATCACGTTCAACCCTTCACCAGTAACAGCCGGTACCATGTATGTCACCGCGACAAAACAAAACTATCTCCCCTATGAAGGCAGTGCAGAGGTTTCGGTATTGCCTGTTGTTATCACCAATGATACGACAAATGTAGAAGAAACAACTGCAACCATGAATGGTTTTTTACAATTCAACGGCTCATTTGATACGACCTGCTGGTTTGTATGGGATATTGATTCAGGAGAACCCTACGCCAACAATGAATCGCAGGGGATAGTACCAAGCGGGACCAGGTTCAGTAGAGATCTGACCGGACTTGTCGAAGGCGAGCTGTACTACGTTAACACGAAAGCGAATAATACTCTTGGGTGGAACAACAGCGGCAGAGAGAAAACATTTCTCACGAAACCATTACTACCGACTGCTCTTACCGCGCAAGCAAATAGCAGCACCATGATCTATCTCTCATGGACAGTACCAGCTTCTGCAGATACAACAGTTATTGAACGATCAGATATCCCTGCATGGACACGAGAACAAGGGATAGAAATATATAATGGTACGGGTACAAACTATGAAAACTCAGGTTTACAGCCCCTCTGTCATTACTATTATGAGACATGGTCATACTGCGCTGAAGGAGGAATGCATCAATATAGCGATACGTATGGTGAATCAAATACGACAACACTTGCGAAGTGCGGTGACGTGAATAACGACGGAACCATAGACGTCAGTGACGTCGTATATCTTATCAACTACTTGTTCACGGGAGGTTCGCCACCTCAACCACCCTATTCTGGTGACTGTAACGGTGATACCGTAGTAGATGTTGGTGACGTGGTCTATCTCATCAACTACCTGTTCCTCGGTGGACCTGCGCCCGGTGGCTGCTGTGGATAAATTCAGAACCACAGGGATTTTCACCATTATACAAGTGTTTTTCGACTGTGAAAAAGGCAAAACATTCTTCGTGCATTCTCAAGCATTCCATGATTATTATTAAAAAATACATACACGGTATCAGCATTTGATTTCATAATTCTCTCTTTAATTTCACCAAGTTCTTCATCAGTGTAATCATGTGAATACCACTCTTTTCGTCCATGCAACCGCTCATACACTATCGACTCACTCATGATCCGCGTAGGCATGTGCGGCGCGTCAACACTCACAAGAAGAATATCCTGTTTCTTCCCCCATGCGCTGACCTCGTCGGTAAACAGTGATGGATCTCGAAATTCAAACGCGAGTTTCTCGTTTCCACATGCATCAATAAATTTTTCACATGCGTCTAAACTATGAAATGTTGGTGGCATCTGGAGAAGATAATAATGAATGCTGTCCTCTAGTGGTGCGAACAAGGTTTTAAATCGTTGGAACATGGGATAGGATTCTTTGTTGAGTTTGTGGTGATGGGTGATAGAGCGGTGCAGTTTCACGACCCATGCCAGTGACGAGGCTTTTCGAGCCCATGATTTTACCATATTCGGATACGGGAAACGATAATAACTCATGTTCAATTCAACAGCATTTACCCCGGATTCTGTGAGATACCAGTCCAGTGAATTACCAAGATTCCACTGATACGACCATCCAGATGTCCCGACAAAAACCTCTGCCATAGACATGGATAGAAGTATCGTTCATTAGCATTTTTCACTACCTTTTTATACTCATGATGTACATCATTGTTTTCATGGAGATGGTCCCCCTTCCTGAAGTAGAGGAAACGTTGAACGCTTGGAAAAAGAAGAAAAAACAAAAGAAACCAAGAGAAGAAGACGAAAAAGAAGAAGATAAAGTAAAACAATAAAAAATATCGCTACATTTTTTTAATCGCTTTCTTCCCGCCTTCAAATGCTTTCCTGTTCATCTCTCGATATTTTTCTGAAATGTTGTTTACGATTGTTCCTAAACCATTAGCTTTTCCGCTAAAACCTGTCAAAGACAGATGGATAACAATTGTACAACATGATTAAAATAGTGGTTAAACCACAGCAGAATGTAACAAGATATGCGATACAAAGTGAGGATGAACATATGCATAAAATAATCGGTGCTTTGAATATAGCATTAGCCCTTCTTATTGCAACAGCCATGGTACTACCTAGTCTAGCTGTACCTGTCACTAATACAAATTATTGTCATTGTAACGAGATACCAGATGATATCAGTTCTCTACCACAAAATCCGGAATCATCTTCATCTGATCAAGATGTCTCTGGTGTGACTCTTGAGGAGATTCGAAAAGCCATTGATGACCATGGTGGTACATGGAAGGCTGACATTAATCCGATCTCTTCGAAAAGTCTAGAGGAGAAAAAAAGACTTCTTGGACTGAAGGGAGTCTCTGCTAAAGGTGCGGATGAGCCTAATTTACCTGATAAATCGGGAAAGGATTTACCTGATTTCTTTGATTGGAGAAACCAGAGTGGTGTTGATTATATCTCGCCGATAAAAGATCAAGGTAATTGTGGGAGCTGTTGGGCGTTTGCCACAGTTGCAGTGATTGAGGGCAAAGCTAATATATATTATGATAATCCTGATTTAGATCCTGATCTTTCTGAGCAGGATCTGGTTTCTTGTTTTGCGGGAGATGGTTGTAACGGTATCTTCACTTCTCAATATCCTTCGTTGTTTAACTATATTCGCTCTGTTGGTATTGCTGAGGAAACCTGTTTTCCGTATGAAGGTTTGAATGTCCCATGCTCTGATAAATGCGATGACTGGGAGGATACTGCATGGAATATTACCTCCTGGGAAGGAATACCATTGAAGAGAGAGGCAATTAAGCAGGCAATTATCGATAAAGGACCAGTGTTAACCGGAATGGAGGTTTATTATGATTTCTTTGATTATACTGAAGGGATTTACCAGCATGTCTCAGGATCTCTTGCTGGGTATCATGCGATAACCATAGTTGGATTTGGCGTGTACAATGATATGGATTACTGGATTGTGAAAAACAGCTGGGGGACAGGTTGGGGTGAAGATGGGTATTTCAGAATATTTGCCGGTGAATGTGGTATAGATTCATGGTGTATCTTTGCAGTTGATATACCTGTTGGTCCGTATCTTGTTGCTGATGCCCATGGACCGTATACAGGGTTTATCAACGAACCTGTCCAATTCTTTGGCTCTGCGTATTCAGGTACCCCACCGTACTCTTGGCATTGGGAGTTCAGTGACGGTATCAATTCTACAGAGCAGAGTCCTGAACATGCATATACACTCCCTGGTGTGTATAACGCTACGCTTACCGTAACCGATAATGTAAGTAATTGTAGTAGCGACACGGTGCAGGTTGCTATATACTATATGGGGGTCGAGACCAATGGCCCGTATATCGGTTTGATTGACGAACCAATACAGTTCACCGGTTCAGTTCATGGTGGCGTCCCGTCATACACTTGGCAGTGGGATTTTGGTGATGGCAACATATCCAGTGAAATTAATCCATGTCATACATATTTGATATCGGGGAGATATGGCGTAACGCTTACGGTTATCGATAGGAACAATGTCGCTGTTACGGACTCTACGTTTGTAGGTATTGTCTCCAAACCAGGAATAGTTCCGTTTCCCCTCTCAGGAGATGATCGTTTACCTTCAATTACCATTAATGACGAGGGACGTACAATAGTAACATGGACAAATGAGGAGAATAGTTCGAATTCGCAGATGGCTATCGCGTATTCCGACCACCCAAGTAATCCTTCATCGTGGACGGTACGAGAAGTTGAAGCACATGGCGTCGAGCGTGGCTTCTCGTTTGACACCGCATGGATTGCAGGACCAAGTGCAAATGATTTCCATGGGCTCCTCGGGACGTTTATCGATCTTTCCTCAGATCAACTAGGTTACTATCAGATACTGGACATATCAAGTGATCCATCGGAATGGTCTTTTTGTTCGTTGCCTGGTTCCGGTTCTGAATTCAAATACGTCTGTATTGGTGATAACAGTTGGTACGGAGATTCATATATACCAGACCTTACAGGTCCCTTCTTTATGTTTGTCTCATTCATACACGATATTCCAAATTGTCCGAGCCTCTATCACATGGGACTCGATCCAACTGGAGAAATGGTGAATGCTTTATATTTTTATGATGCACAATCGCGTTTGTGGACTGCACCCGCAAGCCACCCAGATATCGCTAACCTCGATGATCGGTTTCATCTCACCTGGCAGTACCATAATGTAACCACGGGAAAAGATCAGATTGTGTGGAAAAAGATGATACCCGCTGTACAGTCAGATATTGAATACACCCCTTATCAATCATATATTGCTGAGGGATCTTATCCGGCAATCGCTGCATACGATACCCATGTAGCCCTTGTCTACATGAATGGAACCTCTGTAAACTGTGCCCATAGCGATGATGACGGTGAAACCTGGAATAACACTACGATAGCAACTGGAGCAGCGTATCCTGATATCGAAGCTGTTGAGGGAACTCTATACATTTCTTATGTTGATGATGGAAATCTGTACCTCACCAGGTCACTCGATGGAGGAATGACATGGTCAGAAGCCTTGATGATCAATGATATGAATGGTACGGTTGTCTCTGATGAAAACAGTGTCGTGATTCATCGTGGTGGAATCACCTGGGTTGATAACCGTGCGGATGACAATGATATTTACTGGACCAAATTACCACATACTGATGACATGCCACCAACGATATCGGATTTGACCGTTTTTCCTTCCACCCCGTTAGTAAACAGCTCAGTGAATATAACTTGTAAAGTGAAAGATTATGCAGCTGTTGATATGGTGACTGTTACTATTATAGGACCTGATGGGTTCACACCTATAAACACCACTATGAGTAAGGTTACTGGTACTGACATCTACTATTATACACGAAGTTACGATATAATCGGTACATATGAATACCATGTATGGGCTCGTGACACGTCAAACAACAGCGTCTTATCAGAGACACAATACTTTGAAATCGTACCACAAACAGGCGTTGATTCCATCATAATTACCACTTCTCCCTATGGCTACTATGAAATATCTAATAAAACTGTTGGAACCGATTATGAAATAACCGGATATGCATCAGCATTCAATGATACAAGGGGATACATTGGGTGGATGCCGGTACATTGGTCTGTAGAAAACCTCAACGGTGATGCATATGCTAATCCACTGTCTGGAGAGATATCTACATTTTATTCTGGTACTATGACTAACTCAACTGCGATTTGGCGTGCAGAAGATAGTATGGGACATACTGATAGTGTAACATTCACCATTAGTGACATGCGGGTCTTTGTTGATAATGATTCAGATCCTGGCTGGTATGATCCAACCCATGTCAAAACTATTCAAGAAGGAATCAACAACGTATCAGTTGGTAATACTGTTTTTGTCTATGATGGAATATATACCGAGAATTTTAAGATAAATAAACTTCTTACCTTGAGAGGCCAGAGCAGAAATGATACAGTTATCGATGGTGGTGGGGCAGGGCAAGTCATAACTATTTATGCTGAGGGGGTAACTGTCCGTGGATTTACCATTCAAAACAATGATCACTATCATAACTGGGAGGCTATACGTGTGGTATCAAATCATAACACCATATCGGATAATATCATTAAAGATGCTAATACTGGTATTTGTATAGATTTTTATTGCTCTAATAATACTATTTCAAGGAACATTATCATCGATAATCTTTGGGGTGTCAATGGGAATGTGGGTAGTGTTAATACTCTAATTTTTGGAAATATTATTAAAAACAACTACTGCGGCATCGCACTATGGTCTGCTCGCTATAACATTATTATTGGAAACACAATTGCAAACAACAACGAGTATGGTATCGCATTAGTGTGGAGTAAGGGTTATAATCATATCTATCATAATAACTTTATTAACAACTCTCTTCATGCGGGAGGCAGCTCTAATGATTTCTGGGATGATGGCTATCCAAGTGGTGGAAACTACTGGGATGATCACCCTGCTTTTGTTGATAATTTTTCAGGTCCAGATCAAAACATAAACGGTAGTGACGGTATTTGTGATACACCATACATACTTCCTTATGATAGTGGTCAAGATAGATATCCATTGATGCACCTGTTTGGCCCACCCTATGCAGAATTTGAATATACAATTGATAATAAAACTGCTGATTTCAATGCGTCCTTATCAAGAGACTATGATGGAGTGATAACTTCTTACACATGGGATTTTGGTGACACTGAAAATGGAACAGGAGTGATCGCGGCCCATGGTTATGCTACGGATGGAGTTTATACGGTAACTTTAACAGTAGTCGACAATGATGGAAAAAGTGCGTGGATTTCGAAAAATATTTTAGTTGGTCCAGATATATATCCTCCGGAAATACGAGATAACACGCTACCTAGTGCAACCACGGGTGATCCCTTTACATTTAATGCTACGATCACGGATTTCACAGGTATTTCCACGGTATGGATAGAATATTGGTACGGCTCTAGCACTCACACCAATGTGAGCATGACTAACGTTGGTGGTGATTACTGGGAGGAGACCATCGTTGTTGCTGATACTCTTGATAATTTGCATTACATTATTGCTGCTAACGATACGTTTAACAATTGGAACAGTACAGATGTTCAAGATGTAATTATTGGTGACAACGATCATCCAGAGATAACAAATGTGCGAGTCATTCCAGCTACACAGGCGAAAGGAGGATATATCAATATTTCTGCAACTGTTATTGATAATATCAAAGTAAATGATGTCTATCTTGACATTCTTTACCCTGATATGAATGAGGAGAACTTCTCCATAGCGCAAAATAACATCAATGATACATATTATTACAACACGACCTATAACCAGGTTGGGGTTCATACCATTCGCATTTGGGCAAATGACACAACTGGAAACGAAGCACTTTCAGCGAGTTCTACTTTTACTATTGTTCTCTGCGGCGATGTCAATGCCGACGGCATAATAAATGCTGCAGATAGTGTCTATCTTATCAACTACCTATTTATTCACGGGCCTGCACCACAACCTCTGCCGTGTGTCGGTGACTGTAACGGTGATGGTCTGGTAAACTCTGCCGATGTTGTGTACCTCATCAACTACCTGTTTATCCATGGTCCTGCGCCCGGTGGCTGCTGTGCAAGTAAAAGAATTATTCGATCTCCCCTTTTGTCTCTTTCAAAATAGAGAACGAAACTAGGATTTTTTTATGGCTTTCACGCCACCGTTAAAAGCCTTTTTGTTTATCTCCTTATATTTTTCAGGGAGATCATCCAAGATTGCTTCTAACAAAACCGTGTCCTTAAACGGGAGAATATCGGTGGCAGCAAGCGCACCAAGCATCACGCTATTCTTCGTAATTATCGATCCTGCTTCCTTAGCAATCTTTGCTGCATCAACCGTATATAATTCTGCATGAGAAGAGATTTCCTTAAAAATCATATCAAGCTTAGGGTACTGTTCACCACCGACTGCAACCGTGAACGGGATCACCGGGTTAATGTCAGTAATCACCTTTGTTTTCTTATTCACATTACAGATATTCCGGAGCGCTTCAACTGGTTCTGTACTCAGGAGCACGTCAGCAGTACCACTAGGAAGCAGAGGACTTGACACATCGCCCATCCGTACGGTACACACCACTGCTCCTCCTCGCTGCGCCATCCCATGAATCTCTGACACATGCACAGTGATCTTTGCTTTCACAGCTGCTTTCCCGAGGATGTTTGCCGCAGTAATCACGCCTTGTCCGCCGACGCCAGCAAGCACAATACTGATCTTCTTACTCATGTGCGTTCCTCCTGTGAGATAGCACCAAATGGACAGACTTGCACGCAGTTGCCACATCCGTTGCATTGTGCTGCATCGATGTGAACACTTCCATCCTCAGCAAAATAAGAAGCTGGACACCCGAACCGACCGATACATGTCTTGCATCGTTTGCAGATCGCTTGATTAATCTGAAAGACCGGGATTTCTTCTTGTGCTTTTCGTTTCCGCTGCACTTCTAAGAGAATGCACGGTGATTTACTGATGACCACAGAAGGTCCTTTGAACTCAAGCGCCCGTTTGAACGCAGCAGTCGTTTCTTTGATATGGTTTGGATCGACGATTTCGATATGTTCGATACCGCATCCTTTCACCACGTCTTCGACTTTGATGCATTTTGCTGGTCGTCCCATCCCATCGTAGTCTGTCCCTGGGTGTGGTTGATGGCCGGTCATCGCAGTTGTTCGATTATCAAGAATCGTGATTACGACATCATGCTGATGGTGAACCGCGTTGATGATCGGCGGAATACCTGAATGGAAAAAGGTGGAATCACCCATGAATGAGACAATTTTCTGATCAGTTGCCACTGCAAAACCACATGCCATCCCCGCATTCGAACCCATACAGAGCAAGACATCTGCCATCTCGAGCGGCGGTTCTTTTCCTAACGTATAACATCCGATATCTGTTGGATACACGGTGTCTTTTGAGGCTGCTTTTTTCACTGCGTAATAGGTTGCTCGATGCGGACATCCTGGGCAGAGTGACGGTGGGCGACGGGGAACCTTGATTGCGGATTGTACAGGCTTTGGGAACGGGTTTTTTACCTGGAAGATTTTTGAGAACGCGTCGACCACAATATCAGGGTTATATTCGTAGAGTCGGGAGAAATGCCCACTTGATTTCCCATAAATTTTCACATCGGATCCAATGTCATAGGCGAGTGCCTTGAACTGGTTTTCAAGGAATGGTTCGAGCTCTTCAACCAGGATAAGAGACGAACATGAGTTCACAAATTTCTCACACATTTTCCGTGGGATTGGATGAGTCATTCCGAGTTTGAGGATCTTGACATTGAGGTGAAGTTCCTCAGCCATTTCTTTGACGTAATTGAAGGAAACACCTGATGCGACGATGCCAGCATCCTTTGGTTTTCCTATGGTGATGATTTCATTGAATGGTGATTTCTCTGAGATTTTTTCTGCGTCGTCCAATCGTTGGAGAAGAACTGGGTGCATGGCTCGTGCAGTCGCAGGGACCGTTACGAGGAGCGGATCTTTTTTAAAGAACCCTTTTTTTCGAGGGGTTTGTTTCTTGTTTAAAGTCACTGCACCACGGGAATGGCTAAGTCGCGTGGTCGTTCTCAGCAGTAAGGGGAGTTGTACTTGTTCAGAGATGTCAAACCCGATGCGTGTCATCTCTTTTGCTTCCTGCGGCGTGGTCGGTTCAAGCATCGGCGCGCCACCGAACAACGCGAAGTACCGGTTGTCTTGTTCGTTTTGTGACGAGTGACAGTACGGGTCATCAGCGGAGACAATGATATGACCGCCTCTGCATCCCACGTACATATAGGTCATGAACGTGTCGCTGGCGACGTTCAGGCCAACGTGTTTCATGCAAGTGAGTGCGCGAAGACCGCAGAACGATGCAGCAGCAGCAACCTCTAAAGCAACTTTTTCGTTTGTTGAATATTCAAAATAAAAACCAGGATCCTTTTTTTGCCGTAGTGCTTCCCGTGCTATCTCAGAGAACGTATCCGCAATCTCAGAAGACGGGGTTCCAGGGTAGGTTGTTGCAACATCGACACCTGCCTCTAAAGCGCCGCGTGCGATTGCTTCGTTTGCCAACAGCAGTATTTGCTTTCCTGGTTTATCTTCGGTGATTCCTTTCATGATGAACACCATTGAGGTAAAAGATGCACACTTCCCAGGATGTGGTAAAAAAAGATGAGCATATAAATCTAACTCCGCTCGAAGACAACAGAAGAACAGGACTCGTGTAGTGCCGCACCTGCATACATAACTGCATATTCTCCTACAAAAAAGGTACTTAAAACAGTGCCTCTTTCATTGGCCTGGAAGGAATTTCGCTGGTAGTTGTAGAGTGCATCCCATCCCTCCTAGTGAGACCAGCATCCTTCCCTTTTTTATTCAACCTTGTTCTTCACACGCGTTAGCATGGGGTTTTGCTGTACAAATACGAAAGTATATGTACTCAGCGTTCATTACACAGAAATTGGAGAGAAGTTAGGAGATATCGGGATCACTGAAACGACTACCAAGCCTGTTTCTTATCCCGGTTCTTATCGATTCTTGACTGCAGGAAACACTGGAGGGAGAAGGACATGACAGCAAAGAATTACGTGACCATAGAACATAAATCGATACCAAAGCAAGTACCCTTATTTGAAGAGCAAGACGACGGGAATCTTATTCCCTATGTAAAAGAAATATGATCCCTTTTTTTATCAATCCTTATTTTTAACAAAAATTATTTATATGAGAAGGCATCAAATAAATATATATAAGATTGATTAGGGGGAACAAAAATACCGATCTTCATTGTGAAACCTATCGGTGAATCAATCTAAAAAAATTAGATTATTGTTGGAGGAAAGCGTACGAATTCACCGGTATATTCAGAAGAAAAAATACGAAAGTATTATGAGAATTTTTGGTCACATGTACATCAGAGTCAACAGATCTATGTCAGAAACGGATTTCATTTTGGTTTCTATGAAAAAGGCATCATAAAGCATGAAGAAGTACTTCGGAACATGAATGATTTTATCGGACGGCTTCTTTACTCAGAACACGGGAAACCACTGAAGATATTTGATGCAGGGTGCGGGGTTGGCGCTACCTTGCGCTACTTGTCAAAAAAACATCCGCAGAGTCATTTTACAGGAATTTCTCTTGGTTCCAATGAAATTGAATTAGCAAAAAAAATGCAAAAAGAGCAGAATATCATAAACGCAGTATTTCTCGTAGGAAATTACACAGACACAAGGCTCCCAAACAACTTTTTTGATGCTGCGTTTGCTCTTGAATCAGTTGGCTATGCCGCAAGTAAAAAAGATGTTTTCAACGAAATCTCACGGGTTCTCAAACCAGGTGGGAGAATCGTGATCGTCGACGGATTTCTCAATAAAGGTCTTCCTCTGAACTCGTTTATGCAACACGCATACATGGTAGATTTAAAGAAACGAGGGCTCCCTGGTTATGCTTCGATACGAGAAATAAGATTGTATTTGGAATCAGCAGGGTTTACCGATATTACGATCCGTGATCTTTCAAAGAATATTATGGGGTATTATCTTTTTGGTGGGTTTTTCTACGGTCTGTTTTACTTACTTTCTTCAGAAATGAAACGTCTGATATCCCATAGAAAAGGAAAAACGGATGAGGATTCTTATAACATAATGAAAGGGGTTGATTTTATTGAACTGCTTCTTGGCGCGACCAAGAAAACAGGATACTATGCCATTATCGCAACAAAGAAATATACGGCATAGCGAGCAAGCAGAGTGCCCTACTATAAGAAAAAAATTGTTACTCTAGAAGAATCCATATAAATCAATATATCATTTATCGTTGTAATGGAAAAGAAGATTGCATTAAGTATCGCCGGCTCAGATTCCTCTGGCGGTGCCGGCATTCAAGCTGATCTTAAATCATTTTTATACTTGGGTGTTCATGGAGCTTCTGTGATCACCTGTGTGACCGCACAGAACACACAACACGTCAACGCCATCTTCAAGGTACCGGTAGATTTCATTGAACAGCAACTTGATAGTATCCTGCAGGATTTTCCTGTTGCAGCCGTGAAAACCGGGATGCTGTACGATGAAGAAATCGTCACCTCTGTCGCCACTAAACTGAGAGAGCATAAAATAAAACCGGTTGTTGACCCGGTCATGATCGCAACAAGCGGTGACTCCTTATCCCATCATTCTTTTGTTGCAGCGTTAAAAAAAGATTTGTTGCCGCAAACACTCATGGTCACCGCGAATGTCCCTGAAGCGTGCATCCTTGCAGGCATGGAAATTACCTCAAGGAAAGATGTTCGCCTTGCCTGTAAAAAAATCTTTACCCTTGGACCAACGTATGTGCTTCTCAAAGGAGGACACCTTCAGAACGATATCGTTGTTGATGTACTGTATGATGGATCCCACTTCCATCAGTTTTTACTTCCTCGCATCCCCAATAAAAAGGCACATGGATCAGGCTGCAGCTTATCTGCCTTGATTACAGCATTACTTGCACTTGGTGAGACACCCGAGGATGCGGTACTGAAAGCAAAATCTATTGTCTGGGGGATGATTAATGAAGGATATTCTCCAGGGAAAGGCTCTGATGTGCTGAATCATTCCAGCAAAATCCAAGTTCCACCTCCTATACGAACTCATGAGCAGCTACAAGTATGGCTTGCATTAACAACCGCTGTCCAACAGCTTCTTTGCCTCCTTCCATCCTGGTTTATCCCTGAGGTAGGATTGAATTTCGTCTATGCATTACCTCATGCTACCACACGCGATCAGATCTGTGCAGTTGATGGAAGAATCACGAAACACAAGGGTGGAACACATCTTTTCGGGACCATTGATTTTGGTGTCTCAAAACATGTTGCCTCGATTGTTCTTGCTGCAATGTCGTTTGATCCAACGATGCGATCTGCACTGAACATTCGCTATTCACAAAAAACCGTTGATCTCTGTAACGCCATCGGCCTTGTTGTTGGCAGTTTTGATCGAAAAGATGAGCCAACAGCCACACCATCAACCATGGAATGGGGAACAAAACACGCGATTGCTACCCTTGGCCGGGTTCCTGACATGATTTATGATACCGGTGATGTCGGAAAAGAACCAATGATACGCATATTAGGTAAAAATCCAGAGGATGTTCTTTTTAAAATCCAGAACCTTGTTAGTACCTCCCTATCATAAGATAAGAAATTACGAAATGTATATAAATAAATCCAGTTATAGGAGAGCCACCTACAAACTAGTTACGGAGAGGTAAAGTTATGACAGCAAAAGAAGAAAGCGAAGAAAACGTGATCTATGTTGGAAACAAACCACCGATGAGCTACGTTCTCGCAGTCGTTACGCAGTTCAACAGCGGATCAAATGACGTTGTCGTAAAAGCACGCGGGCGAGCGATTAGCAGAGCGGTCGATGCAGTAGAAATCACCAGAAACCGGTTTGTCACCGATGCAAAGATCAAAGAGATACGCATTGGGACAGAAGCAATAACCAACGAAGAAGGAAGAACATCGAACGTTTCGTCCATTGAGATAACTCTGTCAAAATAGGATAGTACTGTTCCTCGTAAAATACAACAGTACCTCCTACTTTTCCTTTTTTTTCTTTTTCTTACATACGTCTGAAGAGGATTTGGTCACCTACTACGATTAAATTGGGTATATCTTTAACTCTTAATGAAAATTCCATCTGCATCCCATCTAACTGATGGAAAGATGGAGAGGTATTTATTGGTGTTATGTAGCTTGCAGATCGCTCAGAAAAATAAATCTGACAAAGTCAAGTTAGGACAATACCGAATTTTTGCTTCATTTGGAAATCCTGTTCAGAGGAATATCATGTTCAGTAGTTAGGCAAGTTAAGAAGTAAACATTGGCGTTGATTGCTTTTTCGTCAAGATTGGTGAATATTTTTGATGGTTGTTCAATTAACCATGAATGATATATGATCTACTTCTCCTTAGAGACAAGTTGATGTTTAGTCTAGCTACCGCTAACCCAGCTGCCCATTATCGCCCAGAAATTTGATCTGAGATGATATCTTTGAACTCAGGTAAAATCACGAGGTACTTTTTTTTGTTCCAGTGGAGTCTCACACTTAAAATGATGTTACATAACTGCCATAGGTTATACAGAAATATGGAAAGCATTTGGAAAAGTAATCGTACGGGATACTTTTGCGAACAGGTTTTCCCACGTACCTGTTCTTTGACCCGGTACCCTGTTTCTATTCCCCAGCGGCTTCGGTAGCTTTCTCCGAGTTCTAATGCGTTTTCCAGGGTGACTGGGATGTTGGTGACGTAGGCGAATTCATCCATAGGTTCTCCAGGTTTCTTCGGTGATTTAAGGATCACGACAAGGGTGATGGTGACATGTTGTTTTCCTTTCTTCATCGTGTACGGTGTGATCAATGCGTATGATTCTGTCCCAGGGATTTTTATTCCCTGATGATGCGCAGAGATGATGAGTTTTTTGATTTTGTCATTGTGATCCGCTGGGATGACAAATTCAACTGGGAGACTGAGAAGGGTGGTTATAGATTCTACGTCGAAGAACTCTTTATCTAGGAACAATCTGCTAATCAAGACATGGACTTCCGCCTCGGTAACAAGATATGCGAGTATCTGTTCCTTAGTGGTGAATTGATGTAGTGGAAGTGCTGCAAGGGTGAACCTTCCTTTGGTATTTACACACTCGATGCTCGCGTAGGCATGACCAAAGTTGGTTCCTCGTACTCTTTCCATACCAAGTACATGAATATCCTTTTCTTCTCCATACCATGGTATCTTATGGATATCCAACCCACACTGGATGGGGTTCTTGAAAATATCGTGTTGTGCTGCGTGTCTTAGGATGTCGTTGTTTACTTGGTTAAAAGTTGAAAACACTTGTTTGGTGTTGAGTTTGTTCAGGTGATAGAATACATCGTCATCGGATGGACATTTCTTTTGTTGTTCCTGAAGTCGTTTTGATCCATAGGCAACATATACATCTTGTGTGATGGAGAACATCACGGTTTTCACGATGTTTTCCTTAGTGTATGTACAGTTGTCTGCCATCTGCAGAGGCAAAGCAGTGGTGAAATCATTTTTGAGAGATTTTTTAAGAAGCTTGCCTATATCCTTGTGTGTATATTGTGGTGAGTGCATTATTCATCCCAAAATACGAATGTTACTCACCCCTATATACACTACTTAATGTCGGCTTTCGGAACTACTGTAAACGACCAAACGCATCATTTCTACGAAAACAGCACCATGATCGAAGCAGATATTTACGTGGCCTACCATAAATAACCCTTCCTTTTTTTCACTGCAAATACAATTTTAATTTCTCCCAATACCACTCATTCCACCCTTGAGCGATATCCTCATACAACTCTTCAGGGATCTCAGTTTGGGAAAACTCCAGAAGCGTCCCACCTTTCTTCTTCTGGAACTCAAACGTAACCACCGAATAATGCCCTTCCGGCCAATCGCCCCCACGCCATTTTTGCACTATCTTTTTATCAGGAACCACCTCAAGATTCATTCCAGTCGCCCAGTCATCCCACACACGAAACTCTCCACCGATGTTCCGACTGATGTGTGCTTCAGCACCGGTAAATTCAGAATGTTTTTTTGAATCCATGAACGCTTCAAAAAGGTCATGAGGACTCGCCTTAAACATTACCGATTGATGCAAGGTTTTTGTTTTCATCAAAGATTCCTATACCCAACTGGTTTTAATATATTCGTACGAAGAATAACCTGTCGTGGTATGCTTCGACAACTGATGGTAACCTCTCCTTAAAAAACGTAGATATCAACGATGTCAAGTGAGGTATCCTCGTTGTTGATTGCTTTTACTTCCAGGGTGTGCAGTCCCTTTGACGCGGAAAGGTCCCAGCTAAAAGGTGCTGTATCGTCACGGTATTGTAGGACATCATCAAGGTAGAACTCAACGCTGTTCGTGTTTTCCGCGGTGACTTTAACGGTAAAGCTGCCTAGTATTCGTGCCGCTGCGATCTCCACAGGCAGTTTTTTCAGAAACGTTGGAAGTTGCCATCCACCAAGATAAGTCTTATAGTTCATCGGTGTTTCAAGGGTAACCTTAGGAACATCAGGCTTCAGATTCCCATACACACCATCAAGGTACATCACCCCGGTGCCTGGCCCGTACCAATCTGCAAACATGTCAGCATCATAGGCCATCCGGAACCATCCCTTTTCCCCCCACTTGGTACCCCAGCTATTCTTGACAATCCAACAACTCTTGCTGTCATCATATCCTACGATAGTGACAACATGTCCTCCAACACGAGCCCCCCATCGATGCTTGTACACACCGCCCATGTAGAAGAAATAATCTTTCCACACCGAAATACAGATGACGAGCGGGCCATGCTCGATTAACGCACTTTTCATGGTGGAAATGTTCTGGTCAACCCAGCCCCAACCATGTATTTTCACGGTCCTGTTTTCCCATCCTGAAATGCTTTTGATAGGGGAATCAAATGCCCGATGAGGATCAGGGCAGCTTCCTTCGTCAGGAACACCATACTCCATGAGGTAGTTTGCGGCATCGATAAGGTTCACATATCCTGATTCAACGGTTCCGCCTGCAGAAAAATACAGATGTGCCTCTGATAAATCCGGATTATACAACTCTTTTTCTTGATATTGCATAAGCGTTTCAAGTGCGGCACAGAGACCATAGGCCTCACAGGTGGGCGCAGGAGACTGATCTTTGATAGGTGTCGTATAATCAGTACCATTGATGTCTCGCCAGTTAAAAGTCGAAGGAAGATCGGTTCGTCCTCCAACAGCATCCGGTTTTTCAGCACTAATCGATGCTACGGGCAAAAGAAAAAGGATGACACAGAGAAGACTCAAAGCTTTTTTCATATATGTACCCCTTGCTCTATTATACACATTATGTGATATATAAAAGTTCACCTTTTTTTCTTCGCTTTTCATAAAAGCAACCATTATTTTCGTATAAAATAAGGGCCTGATCTTTCCTCAGATATGAAGTACCTCCTTCTAGAGCTCTCTCATTTTCTTTCATTTTAAAAAAATATCCATACAGGATCTGTTTTCCCCATTGATTGATATGCAGAAGAAAAATTAAAAAAAAGGAGGATATTTGTCGCAATCCATACGTTATTTACCAGAGCTTCAAGCCGTAAACCATACCAAAAGCCCTAGTATAGGTGTGCATAGGGGTCATATGGAATCGAGAATATTCTCGAAATGATATGAGCTCTCCACCATGTATCATGCCGAAATGTTTGTGGCCGTCAACGTACCCAAGATAATAGACTTTCATGGCGCGAGCAAAAATGATATTTCCGATTTTATGCACGTGAGTGACCCAACCCATAATGATGGCCTTTTCAAAGACCGGGCCTTTTAAGGGTTCATCCGAAGTCGTCTTTATCGTGGTCTGTGTTCCAATCACTGAGGGAACTATAGTTGCGACCATCAGCAAACAAAGAAGGATGCCGATTATTTTTTTATTCATATATTTGCCTCCACCCCGGTATCGTAGCTGGAGTATTAAATCATAACGGTATACAAAACAGATTACTTATATCATAAAATATGGGTTGGAAACAATAAAAAAATCGGGATATTGCCTGTTTGTAGAGCGGCCCATGTGTTTATATAAGAAAAAGATATCGAGGCAGTACGATGACCAAAAATGATCAAAAAAAGACTGCGATGGTCTGTATCCAACAATCAACTTACGAGACCATTGATATGGATTCATTGCTCCATCCGCTTGGCGGTCTGAACCGCTACATCCAGAAGGGGGAACATGTAGTATTAAAGGTCAATCTGCTCAACGCGACCCCTCCCGAACAACTTGTCATCACCAACCCCCTGGTGGCCAAAAGGGTAGCAGAAGCAGTACTTAAGCTAGGAGCGGTCCCTCTCATCGGTGATTCTCCTTCAGGGCAGTTTACCAAACGAAGGCTGAATAAGGTGTACGAAAAAGCAGGATTGCTCAAACTCTGTAGTGAACTTGGCATCGAAGTAAATTATGACACCGGTACAACCAAAGTACAAATCCTGGAAGGTAAAGTATTGAAAGAAACATTTCTGTGCGATTTTATCCTCAAGGCCGACAAGATCATTGCACTTCCCAAGATTAAGACCCATTCATTCCAGATAATGACCCTGGCCACAAAGATCATGTATGGGGCAGTACCTGGGTTGACCAAAGCAAAATATCATTCTTTTTTTTTCAGACGCCAGGCGTTTGCAGATATGCTTCTTGATATTCTCTCCGTCGCACCACCTGACCTCGTCATCATGGACGGCATCATCGGTATGCAGGGGAACGGTCCCTCTGGCGGAACAGCAGCCAACCTTGGGGTTCTGCTCGCTGCTGACCATGCGATCGCAATGGATATCGCGGTCTGCACCATGCTCAACATTGAACCCGTCGGCATCCCGGTTTTAAAAAGAGCCAGGTTGCGTAGACTCTGGCCGCAGAGCATAGTATATCCGCTCCTAGCACCACGTGCTGTTACATACCCCAGGTTTCTTCTCCCGAATACCGCTGATTATCTCCTCACCGGGAAAAATACGCCTCAAAAAAGTCCAACGGTGACAGCGAAATGCACTTGCTGTGGGTCATGTGTAGAAACCTGCCCAAAAAAAGCAATTTCTATGGGCCCGGAGAAAGCACTTATTGATTATTCGAGATGCATACGATGTTACTGTTGTCATGAGGTCTGCCCTGAAGAAGCCATCGAATTAGCGGTGCTTGTAAATAGAATGCAATCAAATGAGAAAACTCAGCATCTTGTCGCATGAAGATTTTCGTTGCTCTCCGTTATACTGAACAGGAAAGTACAGACGGTGGCTCTCACGCAGAGCGTTTTCCAGTCATATGTGTAATTCGTATGAGGATTATTCCAACATCACGCAGTGACTTTTTAGGAAACTCGTAGAAAGTACCTGGAGCATAATGGTTAACAATGATATGCAATGCCTCCTGTTTCTCTTTAAGGTCTTCAATAAAAAATCCTTTTCCAAAACCAATCACACTGGTATATTTTGTAGACCAGTTACAGGGGACGCCTGTATTTTTTATATCATATTTGATATCAACTTCGAAACATACATCATTATTTTTTTTCAAAATATCGATTTTCTTTCCTGTCTTCGCACAATGAAAATATAAACAATCATCCTTGTAACCAAAGTTCATTGGCACGATATATGGTGTATTGTTCTCTGAGAAAGCAACTCTGCAAATATAGGCTTCTCTGAGAATACCTTCGATTTCCTTTTTGTCTATAATTTCTTTTTCTTTTCTTCTCATTACTGGAGGAAATAGCGAGAACGAACAAAAGGTTTTCGAAAGAACCCTTGCTTACGACTTCAGATGTTGTAATTTGTATCGCTCGACGTTCCAGCGGAACATCTGATTAGGATCAAAATCATATTTGGTTTTATAATACATGATGAAGCTAAGGCAATCAAAAAGAAAGAGTGGTCCGCGCAAGAGTAATCCTTGCGTCACGTATTTTTTCATCTGCCAGCGTTGTACCTTTCGAACAAATCGCTGAAGCTCGATATCAGAAGCATATTTTGTCCTGAAAACAGGGATACTTCCCGTGGCATCTAGAACAGGGTTTCCTTTCTGAGAGATGAGTACCTCTTCTTGTTCACAAATCGTCCGTATCTCTGTTCCTGGTAAGGGGTACAACAACGCAAAAAGGATATCATCAGCCTTTGATGCCTGTGCCAGATCAAGGCTCTCCTGCATCATTCCTATTGTTTCATAGGGTGCACCTATCATGAAATACAATCGTAGCAGTAATCTATGGTTTTTAATGATGGTCAATGCGTCGGTGATCTGCTGGTTCGTTGTGTCTTTCTTGTAGAGTTTATTACGTATCTCTTCATTCCCTGCTTCGATCCCCATCCTGACTTGATAACACCCAGCGTCCTTTAAAACGTTCATCAGTTCATCGGTCATTAGGTTTGCTCGAACGTTCACGGTCCAACGTAAACTCTTCTGAAACCCTCTGCTTTTAAATTGGTCACAAAACTCCAAAACAAAATCCCGGTTGAGGATGAACGTGTCATCAAAGAAATAAAGATATTTGAGTTCCTCCCGGGGATACTCCCTGATACGTTGTTCGATTTCCTGCATGACGTTGTCCACGCTGCGAAACCGCACATACGATCCTTTAAGCTTCTTGCGAATCGCATGATTACTACAGTACGAACAAGAATATGGACATCCTCGCGACGCCATGATCGGCAAATGATGATTGTTAACAACGAAATACCTCTTCATGTCGAAATCAGTGAAATCCGGGAATGCAAATTCATCCAGATCTGAAACCAGCCTTCGTGGTCTATTTCGAATGACCTCGCTGTTTTGTTTATACCAAAGCCCAGATATCCCGGAACACTGCAGGTTGTTGTCTAAAAGTTCTTTGAGAACGTTTTCCCCTTCACCTGTGCACACCATATCAACCTCGTCATGAACAATGACTTCTTCAGGTGCAAGAATTGCATGAACACCACCAAAAATAATAGGAGTTGAGTAACGTGTCTTGATAAATCGTGCAATGGTTAATGCCTCTTGGTAATTGAAACTGAGAACGGAAAAACCAACAAGATCGGGTGATTCTTTCTGTATCGCATCTACGATGATATTTTTCCAATCTTGTTTATGAAACATGAGATCCACTATCTTTGCGTGATGGCTGGTCTTGGTCGCAAGATAGCCTTTCAGAACAGTGAGTGCTATTGGCGGTAGGAACGCGTAAGAGTTAATGGTTGGTTCAATTAGAAGAACCTTCATTCGTATTCTCCCTACAATTCCAAAACACCTAGGTGTTTATAAAAAGATATTGAAGTGATTTTTTTTTTTAATCTCAGGACGTAAAACCGTACCTTTATATGTATCATGACTATGTAGGGTCAAAATCAGATGATAAGATCTCTAGGGAGTGAGTGATCTATGGGCGACGCAGAAAAAATACAAAAAAATGCGTTTTACGTCTCACTTTCAAAAGAGGGTGTAACGACAAAGGTAGAAAGCGACAATGTCTCTGAGATCGTTAATCTCTTAAAAGAAGACGCACTCGAATGGATGGATTTCACCGTTGAAAACATCAACGAAGATAGTTTTTTTATTGCAACATCCTTAAAATTTAGTCTGCAGATGGTAGCGAGTGTTCTGTCAGATCGGTATTCTTCCTATGAAGATTTAGATGTAGAACTTGGGCTGATGCTACCTGCAGTGCGTGTTGAAAAATTCGATGTCAAAGTGTATCCGCTACTTATTTTAATCCGTAAGAATTTGATCCTTACGATTCATCCCAAAGAAGTCGTACGCTTGCAAAAGATCTATCGATATGCTGATATCTTCATGAAGAAGATCCGCCAGGATCTCCCTTGGAACGATAAACTCACGATCTTGCTGACCCGGATCATTGATGAGAACAACCAGAAAAACTTCAATGGTCTGCGAATGATCGAAGAAGAAGGCGACGAACTAGGAAAATTTATGACGGAGCCAAAAGCGCCAAAAACGCGCATTGGAAATGATATCTACCAAATGAAGCATGCACTTATCACCTATCTCAATACATTATGGGCGTCATGGGATGTGATTAACTCGCTTCGCTATGGTGATGCAGAAACGATAACTGATAATCAGAAACTCCTACAACGAATTGGAATACTGGGGGATGACATCAACAGACAGATCGCTTTAAGTGAGCATATGAGCGAGGTGCTCGCCTCTGGGTTGGAGGTGCTGCAAACTATTTATAATAATCAGCTCCAGATGTTGAATAATCGGTTAGCATTTATTGCGACATGGCTTGCTGTTCTAGCTACCGCAGGTTTGGTACCAAACACTTTAGCGACGATTTTTGGTATTGGAAAAATTAATGATCTAATCGACTGGCCTTGGATTATTACTATATTGATTGTATCAACAATATTTTGTACCTATATGATGTATTTATTGTTTAAGAAAAAAGAGTGGTTACCTCCTAAAATGAAAGATCTCTAAAGGTATCTTCTCTTAATCTTTAACCACTTAATTATTCTGAGAAAAATCACTCACAACAATAGTCAAGAATAATTTGTGGGAATCGTATCAACCATTATTAAAAAACCCGTGGTATCATTCTCCACGGTACTTTTTTCATATATTCAATGTACGCGTCACCATATTGTCGGGTTAAGAGTTTTTCTTCATCAAAAATGCTCCAAATCATGATAGGGATTGCAAGGAGAGAAATCGCAAGTGCAAACAAAGAGTAAAAAAATAAGGCAAGACCGAATCCTACGATCAGTAAAGAAGTGTAATGTGGGTGTCTGATGTATTGAAAAACCCCACCAGTGACAAGTTGCCCTTTGTAGGTGCGATGCCAGAAGAGTTCCCATTTGAAATACACAAATGCGCCAATAAGAAAAACGATGATCCCAGCAATAACCGTTGGTAGTTTTGGGAGTGGTATTTCCCAGACACCGAAAAATGCGGTGAACGGCCCAATCATGATGATAAGCAGTAACGGCGCGTAATGAACAATGAAAAGCGCTCTGAGGGTTTTCGGCGGTCGATAGTGAAACATGGTCCTAGATGATTTGGATACCGCCGCGACCAATCTCGATGTTCTGTGGCCTAAGGGTGTGTTTGGTGCTGCGCATTTTCAAGACCGAAAGTTTCCGGCGATCCATAGTTGGGTCCAGACTGAGGACGATGACACCGTCAGCAAGAAATTCTGAGAGGCCGTCGCGGGAGTAATTGTTGGAGCCTGAGGGAAGTTCTGAGGTGATGAGGGCGGTGCATTTCGCGGTCTCAAGCGCGTTCATGATGTAATGCAAATGCAAACGCCGAACAGGAAAGTTACCTGTTGTGATCTCATCATGATCAATGTTGTCCACCTCGCTGGTGAACTCCGGGTTATTAATGTAGATAGGCATCTCTGAAAGTGGTGTAATGGAGTCAAGTACGACCCGGTCGTAATTCCCTGAGAGGATTTCGTTGACCATGGTTTCGTAGATGAGTTTTTTATTGATGTTGAGGAACAAGAATTTGACTCGCCCGGTCTCGATGGCGGGTTGAAAATTAAATCCAAGCTCTCCTGCTTGAAGGAGGATTCCATCTATTTTTTTATCAAGGGTGAGGTACAGGCATTTTTGTCCTCCTTCTACTCCTTTGGCGATGAATTGATAGCAAAAAATGGATTTTCCGCTGCCAGGCGGCCCGGAGATGAGGGTGATGCTTTCTTTCGGGATACCTCCGCAGAGAAGTTCATCGAGTCCTTTCACACCGGTTTTGACTCGTTCTATTTTTCCTGCTATTGTTTTATTTTCTGAACTGATGAGTGCCATGGTTCCATCCTTGGGGAGTGTATGCCTTTTCGTGTATAATTATTTTATCGTCCCTTTTACGACATGCATGTCTTTCTTTGGCATGGTTTTCTCATGGTATATTAATATTTATGAAAATATTTATATATTTATAAATTAAAATATATCATGTAGATGAACGAGAATGAATGACATGACCAACAAAGGCGTAAAAATCTGGATCTGGGTGCAAAACAACAGAATACTCAAAGCCATCTCAAACCAAGAAGCAGGCACCATTACCATTTACGATGAATGCGACATCATCATTCTCAGACGAACCGGATTGTCAAAACAACAAATCAAAACCCTAGAACTCATTTTTGCAACCTACAGCATCAGTCGGGTCAACGATAAAAAAGAACCTTTCACTTATTTATGAATCGGTAGCAACACCTGCCGATCAGGATACACACGGATGCCTTGGCCGGAAATCTCCACGGCAAACACCTTTTTCTGATGATTAGAATACCGCATCTTCAACACTTCCAGAGCATTCTCCCGCCTATCTCCCCTTTGAATATTGTATAACACCAAGATGCCGTCCGCTAAAAACTCCTCAATCCCGGAGTCACTAAACCTGGTGGGGATCTGCTCAGTTTCTGTAATTAAAAATGATGTCGCCCCGGTGTCCTCAAAAAAACTAAACAACTGCTGCAAATACACCCGATAATTCTTCTCCTTACTAATCGAAGCAGAAATCACCGCGGTCAACGAATCAACCACGATTACCTCAGGGTTAAAATCTTTTGGGATAATCAACGGTTTAATCTTATACGACAACTCCGTCGCAGACCCTGAGCCGCTTACCGAACCAAACTTCATCCGTAAGATATCCAACGGATTAATCTTCTGAATAAGCAGATGTCCAGAATCAATGTATTTCTTTGCATCCCAACCAAACGAACGCATACTTCGCTCAATTTTCTCGATACTTTCTTCAAAGCTCACATACATACAATGTTTTCCTTGTGTCACCAGATTATAACAAATTTGTCTACAAAGGGTGCTCTTTCCCGTCCCGGTCCCACCTGCAACTAACACAGAGTTTCGCTTTGGGAGACCGCCCTCTGCGAACAACTCATCAAACCCATGAATGCGGGTTTTCAGTAGCGGATCTTCCTCTTTTTTCTTTTCAGCTTTCGACTCAGCCATTGGGGTTTCTCTCGCACTTCATACTCATCAAATAAAGGTATTGAAAAATCATTTTGTATCCTATTGGATCCAACCAGGTCCAACTTGAACAATGATATTTACTACGGTCAATTTTAATTCTAAATATTTATAATCACCAGGTTTGGATAAAACAGTAACCAATACCACATCTGTATCTTGAGTTGGATGGTGACCAATTGCAACAGTAACATACCCATTTTTGATCTCCTCTCCAAATAGACTGTTCAATGATTCGTTCCATGCGTTGAGATATTTTGATTTGATAATGATAGCTTGGCCGACATTGATATAGAGGCTTGTAAATGTTTGATATGATGAATAATTTGTTCGAATGAAACAATTTCCGTTACTGGAACTTATGTTTTTTCCTATAACTCCGATTATATGTGGGAGATAAAAACTCATCTCTATTTTACCACTCAAATTTTTTGTGGAGATTGATGGATCTGCTCGCATGACTGATGTACCATCTGGTTGAGCAAGAATGATTCCTCCTCCTTCTAAGATATAGGTCTGATCGACAAAATAGGAGTTATCCGCATCATAAACAATTGATGTCAAGGGAAAAGAATTTATTAGGGTGTATGTTGGTGGTAATAAATCACGTATTTCTATCATGCTATTTTCATCCTGGCTTATACTTACCTCTCCGAAAGCGGCAGCTGTGATAAAATAAGGTAGTTCTCTACTCCCCAACGTTATCATCGAGGTCATTGGAACGTGTGATAGTGGTGCATCCGTTGCTATTGACCCGGTCAACGCCTGTGTATCTATCACTGATTTCAATGTTGAAAATTGGTTAGACACCTGATCCATATGCTCTGCTTCTTTCTGCTCCATGACCTGCGGGATATAATACAACTGAATCATCGCAATAATGGTAGCGACCATAGCAACAAGAAGCATGGCCTCTATGACACCTGCAACCGCTTGGTTGTGCATCCCAAATTTTCTGCTTTTCATCTCTCCAACCAAGTCTATATCTGGTGTCCTCCACTTATATTTTTTCTTTGCTGTTTTGCAATATAGTATTTTGCGCGTATCAGCACTCTCCTACCTCTTTTTCATCCATACAATAAAACCAGCGATAACTCCTAAAACCGACAGGAAAACTGCAACAATAATGATTGGAAAAGAAAGTTCAAAAGCAAACGCTGAGGCGTTTTCCGGATCGTCAGCTTGTGAATATGATTGACTGATAACAATCGATGTAAACGCGGTCGCGTCTGCTCCATCATCATCTGTCACCTGGACAGTTATTATATAGGTCCCTGGCGTAGTATAGGTATGGGTTGATGAAACGCTACTACCCGTACTATTATCCCCGAAGCTCCATTGATATACCGTGATAGTGCCATCCTGATCATAACTTCCTGATCCATCAAACGTGATCATCTCATTGACTTTTCCTTGATAGGGTCCTCCAGCATTTGCAATGGGTGCCTGATTGTCTGGGTTCATCTGTGAACTATTTTTCTCTATGATAAGTGTTCGGGTTACTTGTTGTGACCAATCATTGGTATTGTCTTTAACTTGGAAATAGATAGTATGGGTCCCAAGGGACAACGCTGATGTGCTAAACGTTGATTGGGTACTTAATACTCCATCTCTATTGGAAAGCCATTTATAGCCGATAATAATGCCATCGCTATCAGCTCCATGGCCATGGAATAGAATAGTTTCATATTGTTTTGCAGGGTTGGGAGATATTTCATCAATGACAGATGTTGGTGCCTTATTAGCTACTGACGAAATCGTAACCATCTCTGTTGCTTCTGTTGACCAGGCACCATTGTTATCAAGGACTTTGAAATAGATTGTATGCACCCCAACCGATAATGTTGTTGTACTAAACGATTGTTCCTCACTTAATTTACCATCAAGATTTGATCGCCAATAGTATGCATCAATCGTTCCATCGGTATCCAATCCCTCTCCGCTAAATGAGACCCTCTCTCCAAATGTTGCTGATGTCGGAGAAATTGAAAGAGACAACACGGTAGGCAGCTGGTTTCCACCTGGTTGTTCAGGTTGTTTGAAGTACCCAAGTGGATACTCATCTTGGCTACTCCCCCCAGAGATAGCATACGGGGCATCTCCAATGCCATCGCTATTGTTATCATATTTGTTATAATCATCCCAGTAGTTCCCTTGTCCATTTGAACTCCAAACATTCATGGAAGGGTCTCGTGCATTGGGGAGATTCCCCGTAAAATCATTGAAGGAAAACACGTTACTAGATGATTGGACGATATATACTCCATACTGGGTATTTTCATAAATCGTGTTCCTGAAGATTTCATTGTTATTCGAGAAAGAAAGATGAATCCCTTTTTGGTTATATTGAATGATGTTGTTCGAAATGACATTCTGTTCTGAAAGAGTTAAACTTACCCCAGCCATAGCGTTGTTATAGATTACATTATCACTGATAGTTATATCCTGACAATGATCAAGTGAAATTCCTTCTCCTTGTTGGCTGTTCAATATTGTATTATTCGAAATTTCACCATTGGTCACATACGAAAAGGTAACGCAGTCAAATCCGCTTCCACCCGCGTTTCGTATGGTCAGTCCTGAGATATGAACATGGATTTCACCATCTGTCGGTCCTCGAACATTAAGCACGTGGCCATTCCGCCCCCCATCAATAAACGTGGCGTCTTTGTTTTTCCCGATCAGGCTGAGATCTTTATCGATGTTCACATTCTCGTTGTATGTTCCACTCGACACGGAAACCGTGTCACCAACGTTTGCAGCTGCGATGCCTTCTTGAATAGTCTGATAGGGGTAGTCTTGTGTTCCGTCCCACCAGGGTCCTTCGGTATTGCTGTCATTGACGTAAATGATGTTTGCTTGAGCAGGACAACTCTGAATAATAAAAAGGTCCCCTAGTAAGGAAATAACGACCATACTCATAACGAACGCTAATATCTCTTTTCCAAGTACCATCTTCTGATCCCTTTCCATCTCTCTACCTAATAGTAAGTGCAATTCTCTGAATAATACTATATAAAAGTACGGTGGTAAAATGACAGATTGGAAAATATCTCTTTTCTTCGTCTCTTTGCCTAAAATTACTATGTTTTCTTCTGTTTTTGTCGCAATGTTTATATACTGTTAAGATAACTTAAAATTATAAAAAATAAGGAATAATTATGACGACTGAACACATCTGGGCCTGGCTCCAGACAAAAGGAAAAATCTTCAAAGTCATCTCAGACCCAGAGCGAGGAATTATCGAAGTCATTAACGAAAAAGGAGAAATACTGATTCGAAAAACAAACCTGAGCAAACGACAGGTAGAAACTGTTGAAAAAAATTTTTTATACAATATCGCTAAAAAATTAAATGGACGCGAAAATGCTGCTTCTCGCGAGAATCGCGAATCCTTTGACCCTATGATAACATAAGAACGTTACTTCACATCTCTTTTTCGGTTTTAAACCCAACAAAATATTTTCGTTTCATTTTTAACAAAAAATTAATATGCTTAATATGTATTTCTCTTCTTAGATGGAAAAAAAGGTAATGGTCGTTGACGATGACCCTGATATTCTCATAACAATCAGGGACTTGTTTGAATCAGAAGGATTTGAAGTCTACACGGTACCCTGTGGAAAAGATTGCATTAATGAACTCGAACAAGGATTCAAAGGCGTCATTCTTATGGATGTTATGATGCCTCATATGGATGGATGGACAACAATTCGTCAAATTGTAGTACGCGGCTTGCATAAGGGCAATGTCATTTCTATGATCTCAGCGAGGGATGAATGCGATTGGAGATTCGATGATCTCAAGCAGTATATCCAGCATTACATCACTAAGCCTTTTGATACGAAAAAATTGGTACACACTGTAAAAGGATATTTTCCAAAACCTGAATAAGAAATGGATGAAGATTTTTCTATTTCCCCAACTCGAGTCGTTGTGATCGTTTCTGTAAAAATTCATCAACTTCATGATGTATATCTGAAATAACCTCAATATTCAAGGGGGATCTAATCTGC